>Ga0187779_10000034_pt1 | contig 98122 bp, 79 predicted proteins | sample 1015_Q2_SP10_10__FD_132435 | JGI IMG/M metagenome (GOLD analysis project Ga0187779, IMG submission 132435) | Tropical peat soil microbial communities from peatlands in Department of Meta, Colombia - 1015_Q2_SP10_10_MG | ecosystem: Environmental > Terrestrial > Soil > Wetlands > Peat | place...
ACCAGGACGTCGGGTCCGACACCACGCTTGCGGAGATAATGGGCCAGTTGATTGGCCCTGCGGTTGAGTTGGCCGTAAGTGAGCTGCTGATCTTCAAACACCACGGCAACGGCATCGGCCGCCCGAATGGCTTGCGCCGCAAACAGGTGCTGGATACAGGAGTCCCGCGCGTACCCGCGTGCGGTGTTGTTCCACTCCACCTGCAACCGGTGTCGCTCGACCTCGCCGATCATTCGCAACTGCGAAACGCGCTGATCGGGATCGGCCACCACTGCTTCCAACAGCCGTTCGTAGTGTGCCGCCATGCGTGCCATCGTCTGGGCATCAAACAGATCTGTGCTGTAGATCAGTCGTCCTTCGGTCGCATTTTCGGTTTCCCACAGATGCGCCTCCAGATCAAATCGAGTCGTGTTGGCCGTCCAAGGAAGCAGACGCAACCCCGGCAGATGGGCGGCGGGGGCTGGCGCATTCTGCAAAACGAACATCAGGGGCGCGAGCGGATTTGTGCTCGCGGTTCGCTCGGGACGTAGCGCTTCCACCAGTTTCTCGAAGGGCAGATCTTGATGTGTGTAGGCCTCAATCGCCGTCTCTCGCACGCGACGGATAAGTTCCCGAAAAGTCGGGTCCCCTGTTAGGCTGGTCCGCATCACCAGCGTGTTTACGAACAGCCCGATGAGTCCCTGAGTTTCGGAGCGATTGCGGTTCGCAATAGCCGATGCCACGCCGATGTCCTTCTGGCCTGTTAGGCGATGTAGCAGCGCCTGAAAGGCGGCCAGCAGCACCATGAAGTAGGTGGCGCCTTCCTGTTGGCCGAGCGTTTTCAAGCCGTCGCTCAGTCCCTTGTTCAGCGCCAACGGCTGCTCGGCACCCCGGAAGGTCTGTACAGACGGCCGCGGCCGGTCGGTTGCCAATTGGCAAACCGGCATTCCCGCCAGTTGCCGCTTCCAGTATGTGAGTTGTTCCTCAAGTAAACGGCCTTGCAACCAATCACGCTGCCACTGCGCGAAGTCTGCGTACTCGACCGGAGGCTGCGGCAAGGGCGACGCGTGGCCGGTTGCGAATGCTGGGTAGAGAAGGGTCAATTCCTGCAGGAAGATGCCAAAGGACCACCAGTCCGTGACCACGTGGTGCATGGTGATGAGAAGTACGTGTTCTTCCTGTGACAACTGCAATAGAGTCGTGCGCAGCAGAGGCCCCTGCGACAGATCGAAGGGTCGCTGCATTTCTTCATCGGCGAGTCTTTCGAGCTCCGCGGTGCGCTCGACCGAGCCCCACGCGGTCAAATCGATCATCCGCAGATGGGAATCGGCGTCCATCACTTGCTGCGCTGGCGAGCCATCCACCTCGACGATTCGTGCTCGGAGCACTTGGTGACGACGGACGATCTCCGAGATACTGCGGCGCAATGCCTCGACGTCTAGCACGCCCGCCAGCAGCACCCTCATGGGGCAGTTGTAGAATGCGCTGGTGGGTTCCAGTTGGTAGAGCCGCCACATCCGTTCCTGAGCAAAGGAAAGCGCTCGCGGGCCTACGGTTGCCGCTCGCACTAGCGGGGGCGCTTCCGACTTGCCATCTTCCCTCTTCGTCTGTTGGATAAGCAGACTGAGTAGCGCCCGTCGTTTCTCGGAGAAGCGGCTTTGACGCGCCGTGCTTGTATCAGAGCTCAAATTGGTCTCACTCGTTTTCTCACGTGCGGAGGAGCTCGGACCCGTCTGTGCGGCCGAGATCGTCTCTGCGGAAATCAACCGCCGAGTGCAGATTTGGCAGACGATCGAATTCTATTTGGAGAAGTGCGTTGCTTGGTCCATGCTACCTGAGATACGGGACGCGAGCTCCTTCTCCGCGTCTTCTTCCGATAGCCCGGCGATGCGATCCAGTAGTTCGGTCGTGCGCGGGTCAAGCGGAAGCTGCCCCTGTTCCATCGCATCGACGAGCTTGGCAATCGTCGGGAACTGAAAGATCGCGCTGACGGGAAGCTCGCAGCCGGTCGCGTCCCGCAACTTGAGAATAAGTTGGACCGCCAGAATTGATTGACCGCCCAGGGCAAAGAAGTCGTCCTGGGTGCTGACCTGCTTCACTCCGAAAACGTCGCACCACAAACTCGCCAGCAAGTCTTCGACAAAGGGACGCCAGTTAGGAGACGGCCCCGTGGGCCGTGGTTCTGGTTGCTCGGGCCGCTGGCTCGATAGAATAACCGAAGGAATTTCCGACATGGGACTGTTTGATCCTTGTCTGGGTGGAGTGAGTGTCACAAGTATTCGCGCATGGAAGGCGAAATGTTCGCTACCGGGACTTTCCGAAAGGGGATCTCGCTGTTACCCATGGAAGATATTCCCCCAACGTACTTTGGCTCCGAGTCGAGTCAACGATCGGCTGTAGATGCCTACGCGTTTCTGCTCGAGAGCTGCATCGTAATGAATTTCTCGCGCCACGCTATAGCCTTGCCGGATGCCCAGGCTTCGGCACATGGCAAGAGTGCGGGCGTCGAAATCCGCCATTGGGTATGCGATAAGATCACAAGCTTGCCGCGTCAGTTTCTCGAGGTACCTCTTATTGTCGGAAACCTGCCGAAGCGCCTCCGCCTCCTCGCACTGGGTCAGTAGCGGATGATCGAGGGTGTGGGCGCCGATCAAGAACAAAGGATTCTGCGAGAGTGTTTCGATCTGGTCCGGGGTCATGCCGGCGCAGTGGTCGACCAGCTCGTCGGCACTTACGAAATCCTCGATGGGAGGCAGCTCACGCTCGATCACCTCGTACATCGCGGCGGGATGCGGTCGGAGACCCGTGAGAAAGGCAGTCAAGTCTGCGACGGTGGAAAGCCTGCACACAGCAGACATGTCCATGAATTTTCCACGGAACAAGAATCCGTTGAATCGGAAGCGATTCTTCAGCATTTTCAAATAGCTCCACCAAAGGTAGCGGCGCTCCTCGCAGTGGCGGGTGCTGATGAAGAACAGAGCCGGTATCCCATGTTTTTGCAGCAGCGGAGCCGCCCGTTCGGCGTTGTTGCGAAAGCCATCGTCAAACGTGAGCAGCACGCGATCACGGCGGAAGCCACGCCGGCTGCCGGCGACATCGGCGGGATGGAGGAAGGTGAAATTGGCCTTAAGAAAGACAAGATGGCGCTCAAACGACTCGGCATCCAATGCGTCACCTTCCGATCGCCGCGGTATGCCATGATAGAGGAGAACAACCGGTCGGCGCGCTGCCCAAATGGTTTTGCCCGGGGCTCGCCAGCCAACTTCCGCCGCCAAACTCTTTAGTTTCTCGATCACTAAAGGACTTTCGCCGCTCGGTAGCGGCACGTCCAAGCCGGCTTGGGACAGGGATTTCAAGGATGCCAGAACCGACTCACTACACCGCCGCCCATTTCTTTTGCCCAGGATGTACCGCCTGGGGACCGCCCGAAGGAGCGAGCGTTGTCAACTGCGGGTCGCTGTCGATCAAGTCGCTGGCCCAGCCACCGAGTGAATGCAGCCTGGGCGATGTCTCATCCGATAGATATTTGGCGTTACTGTACTTTGGGTTGAGATAGTCGGTAACCTTACCGCTTCGGATGACCTCGATAATTTCGCCGACACCGTCTTGTATTCGCAACTGAGGAACAAACCCGATGGTCTCGCGAATTTTGTCGAAGTTGACACGATAGTTGCGACGATCTTCCGCGATTGGATTGATGACCATCTTTGCCGCAGGCACGAACTGATGGATGATCTCCCCGACTTCGCGAATCGTGTAGTTCTCCTTACTCGATCCGACGTTGAAGACATCGCCCCTGACAGCTGCGAGAGGTGCCGTTAAGGTTTGGAGAATGGCGAGACCCGCATCCTGCACATGCAGGAAAGGACGCGATTGCTCACCCCCCGCTATCAAGATGATCCCCTCGAGAACCGCACGGGCGGTCATCACATTCACTGCAAGATCGAACCTCGTGCGCCGCGACAGTCCGTACAAGGTGGCGAGGCGGAGACAGGTGGGCGCAAAATGTTCGTTCGCCATGGCCAGGAGAACACGCTCGGAGGCAATCTTGCTGCGGGCGTACAGCGAAATCGGATTGAGCTCGGAACGTTCGTGCAACATTTTGTCGCTGGCCCCGTAAACCGAGCAAGTGCTCGCAAAGACGAGCCGTCCAACGCGGCAGCCTTTGGCCACCTCGGCAATCATCCGAGTAGCCATGAGATTGATTTCGACTGTCAACTCTTTGTTTAAGGCACAGGCAGAATCACCGACCAAGGCCCCTAGGTGAACGACAGCGTCGATGTCCGTCATCGCCCCCACCACCTTGTCCACCTGTCGAAAATCGGCTTGCACCACTTCGACTCGAGGATCGGTTGCGAAGTGCGCGATCGATTCGCGGCCGTACAGCAAGAGATCGAGGACGCGGACGTTGTGGCCGTTTTCAATGAGTTGGGGAACCAAAAGCGAGCCGATGTAACCGGCGCCGCCGATTACCAAGACGTTGCGGACTTCATCCCGATGTGCAATCCCGAGTTGGGTCTCCATGCGGCTGACCCTCTGCCACATTCGTGTCCATAGCCGCGACGCCAGCAAGATGCCAACCGTCGCTAGCCACGCCAGAATCCAGGCACCGATGCCGGGGAACAGCTGCCGGCCCAATCCATACGACCCAACCCCGAATAGCAAATATGCGAAACTCACGGCTTGGCTAATCACCGCAGCCTTGTAACGCCCACGGTACAGCCGTCCGTAGGAATAGAAGCCACTTAGGCCGAACACAATCAGGCACAACGCCGTCAGCCAGATGGCATTGCTCGCATAGGCATGAATATAGCTTCGTGCCAGGACCAGGGTTTGTGCTGTGGGCTGACTCTGCAAGCCTGATTCCGTCAGGCGATGCAGGAGGCTGACGCCCAGTGCCGCAGCGACTGCGGCATTGAGCATGACGGCGTCGGCGGCGATCCGTAAAGAGACCCGCAAGTACGCTTGATTGACGTGACTGTTCCGGAGGGATGGCTTCATTCTCGATTCACGCTAAGCGGAACTTTATCGAACGACTCGCTGAGGTTCTCGGCAGCGATCTGCCGAACCGCAGCGATGGTGTCCTGAACGTCTCTTGGGCTCATGCCTGGATAAATGGGCAACGACACGATTCGGTCATAGAGTCTCTCTGCGTTTGGCAGATCCCCTCTTTTGTACTGATATCGCTGCTGGTAAAACGGGTGTAGGTGCACGGGAATAAAATGCACACTGGTTCCGATGTTGCTTTTCGTGAGTTCGTTGATGAATTGAGCGCGGTCAATGCGCAAGCGATCCAATCCCAAGCGAATGACGTACAAATGATATGCGTGCGTTCGATCGGTATGGCGCAGTGGAGCTTGAATCGTCGGGTTTTGGCTGAAGGCGAGATTGTACAGGCGCGCGTGGTTTTGCCGAGTTTCGACGAACCGATCCAGCTTGTGCAGTTGGTGAATTCCGAGCGCCGCCTGAAGGTCCGTCATGTTTGCTTTGTAACCTGCGGCGTAAACCTCGTAGTACCAAGATCCCGAGGCTGTGTATCGGCTCCAGGCGTCGCGGTTCATTCCATGAAGTCTTAGAGCAGCCATGTGCTCGGCCAGCTGCGGATGGGCGGTGGTGATCATGCCGCCCTCTCCTGTGGTCATGTTCTTGTTCGCGTAAAAGGAAAAGACAGTCACACGGTTGAAATTCCCGCATCCCACCGACAAGCGATCGGACCCGATTTTGTTGCCGAAATAACTGCTTCCGACGGCGTGCGCTGCATCTTCGATGACAGCCAACCCGCGGCGGTCGGCTAAGGCATAGATCGCATGCAAGTCACACGGTTGGCCTCCGTAGTGAACCGGGATGATGGCTCGGGTGCGCGGTGTGATCGCTGCCTCGACCGACTCGGGATCGATATTGAAATCATCCCGGACGTCGACCAAAACGGGGCGCGCTCCCAGCTGAACGACGACATTTGCTGTAGAGCAAAATGTCAACGTCGGAATTACGACTTCGTCGCCGGGGCCAATGCCCAGTGCCGCCAGCGCAATCTGCAGGCCGGCAGTGCAAGAGCTGACGGCAATCGCGTGCGTCGCCGCCAGATAGTCCGCAAAGGCCCGTTCAAACAGCTGTACCTTCTTGCCCGTCGTGATCCATCCGGATCGCAGTGAATCGACGACTTCGGCAATCTCCTCTTCGCCGATCGAGGGCGCAGAGTAGGGAAGGAACGTCTGACGGATTCGGCGGTCGGACTGTGTGTGAGTCGCCATCGCGGGCACTCTTGTCTTGATTAGGTTGTGCCGCTGCACCGGCCCGTACCGGCCGACGTCATCCGAAGGTCCCCACCCGCAGCAGGGGGATGCTGAGAGGTAGCCGATTGTCGCGTGACCGAGTCTGCGAGTTCACTCATATTGAGCAGAGATACTCTTTGAGGAAAGACAATCACGAGTCCGGTTTGCCATAGCACCGAAAAATCGCTCCGCCAGGTTCGCTCGTGCAGATAGCGGACGTAGCCTCGCAGTTTGAATGGCTGCAGTACCTCTCGATAGAATTTCTCCCGGTCGCCGGGAATGCCCGCCAGCAACGTCTCTTCGTTTCTGAGCCGCAGAGTGACAGGATCCGTGAGGCCGGGCCGGTACTGCAGTACGAACATCCATTCGGGATCGTTCGGCTCGACATAGAGCGGCGTCTCTGGACGCGGTCCGACCAACGACATGTCCCCGCGCAGCACATTCCAGAATTCGGGCAGCTCATCTAGCTTCCACTTGCGCAGCAATCGGCCGATCGGGGTGATGCGATGGTCGTCTTCGGCGGTCACATACGGACCTGTCGAAGAAGTTCTCATCGTGCGGAGCTTATAGAGAAGGAAGGTTCGGCCCTGGCGCCCCATTCGCTCCTGCCGGAACAAGGCCGGGCCACGTGAGCTCACTCGGATCGCAATCGCCACCACCAACAGAAGTGGGGACGTGGCGAGCAGAAAACCGAATGAAAAAATCACTTCCAAGAATCTAGGGATGCCTTTTCCCATGCCTGCAACCAGGGCTACACGTGAGACCTGAGTGCCTGGTGTGAGTTTTCGAGCCGCACGAGTTGCTGTTCGAGTACCTTCGCAATGCGAACGCGGTCGTACTTTTCTTGAACGTATTCTCGGCCTTTTTCCCCGGCAATTTTCCGCAAGGAGGCGTCGCGGTACAAACGCAAGACCGCCTCCGCTAGCGCGTGTGCGTCCTCCGGCGGAACGCAAATGCCTCCCTCTGCTTCAAGCACGACTCGGCGTGCTTCTCCCTCGGCGCACAATATGACCGGCAAGCTGGCGGCCATCGCCTCGAACAGCTTCGATGGCAAGGCTCCCCAGAACAGCTCGTTGCGTCTGAGGGGCACTACAGCGACGTCGAGCGACGCCAAAACGTCGGGCATGTTCGCTTGTGGGACGGCCGGAAAGAAATGGACGTTCTCCAGCGCCATGTTCCGGGCCATCTCCACCAGTTCTCGTTTCTCTGGTCCGTCACCAAAAAAAACGAACCGTATCGGTTTTTCGTTTCTGATCTGTGCGGCTGCCTCCAGCACCGTTTGTAAGCCTTGTGCCAGTCCGTGCAGGCCTGTGTATCCGACCAGAAAGTTTTCTTCCAACCCAAGCTCTTTCTTAGCGCGTCGATGGACGGGTTGAGCCAAGTATTGCCCCACGTCCGCTCCGTTGGTTATCAACACCACGGGCACGGAGGGGACCCTCGTACGGATGTTTTGGACAATTCCCGCCGTTTGCCCAGTTATCAGGTCTGAATGGCGGTAGAGCAGCTCTTCTAAGGCTGTCGAAAGCCAGATCAGAAACCTGCTTCGCAGGGCGTTCAATGCGATCGCCGTTTCGGGCCAGAGGTCGGACACATTGAATACCAGGCTCGCTCTGCAGAAGCGCCGAATCAGAAGGCCGGAGATGCCCACAAACAAGGGCGGTGACTCGACAACGACTACATCTTGTCGACCGGCACGACACAGCCCCGTCAGCGAGGCAGCCACGACAAAAGAGAAGTAGTTAAGAAGCCTCGGAAGTAGCCCGCCTTTGCGTGTCGCATAGACCCAGCAGCGCAGCACGCGCACGTTCGCTTCGTCGGATTCCATCACCAGGCGCCCTCGATAGCCCTCCCGCACCTGCCCGTGAGGATAGTTTGGTACCGCAGTGATTACGGTAACCGTATGGCCCCACTCAGCCAGCCGACGTGCGAAAAATCCGACACGGTTTGCGGCCGCACCCATTTCTGGCGGATAGTATTGCGACAGGAATAGTATGCGCATCCCTAAACTCAATTCCCAAAGTTCAATGGTCGGCTGGCCGTTCCGATGAGCCGATCTTCAGACTGGGTCCTTCACCAGGACTGCCAAACGATGCGTGTGCAGAAGCGCGACGCTCTCAAGCAGAGTCGCGAGTAGCCAACTCTTCGCTGTCAGCGCTCGAGAGATGGGCGGCGCCAGCGTGAGCGATTTGATAGGACCCTTCAGGCTCGGAAAAAGTTCACGAATCTCTCGCGCCCGCACACCTCGGACATGGGGATTCCGCGGGTTATTCGTTGCCAGGTCGTACCAGAGCAGTGCTCCTCCGGGACGAAGCACTCTTGTGATCTCATCGGAGATCATCCGTCGCACCCTTCGGTCCAACACAGAGCTGAAGACGGTAGATTGAATGACCAATCGGAAGTGGTTGCTTGGCCAGGGCAGTTCGCTCGCGTCGCCCCGCCGGAGATCGGCAATTGGTAGCGCAGCACGTGCGCGCCTCACTCTCTCCTCATCCAAATCGATTCCATGGAGGTCACGTTCGAACATTCCCCAGGCGATGAGTTGCGCCAGCCAACCTATGGTGCCAAATCCGACCTCGAGGCATGGGTCCCCGGGCTGCGGAAACGCACCGGCGCGATGGAGCATGGTGGATGCCAGGCGTTGTCTCCCCGAGAGATTTAGATTGACGGCGAAATTCCATGGCGCATAGATTTCAGCATCCACTTCCCTCGACCGGCGTTGGTATTCGATCCGGATTCGCTCTCGCTCGCGTTCTACGAAATTTTCTGCGGGCATGTTAACAGCGCCAGCCGCATCCTTCGCTCCGGAATCGCGGACGTCTTTGCCTCGCAACGTGGAAAGTCGCATCTCGGGCCGTCTTATTCTTTTAGGGTTCGAATCACAAAGACATTGAACTCAGGGCCGGTGGGCGGGGGCGTGACTCGGCTTCCAATGGGAGTCGCGACTGGCAAGCCGATCATAGGCAATCGAACGGAACTGCCGTCGTAGACGCCCTCGGCAACTGGCTTTCCCAGATAGTCCTGGACATTTCGAACTTCAAAGTGGGAGCCGACTTGGAGCACGGGACTCAGATCTACGTCGACAAACTCCTTTAAGTCCCAATTGTATATGACGATGTTTGCCCGTCCCGGCTCATAAAGATTCGGACGCACGAACGTTGTCACTCCCGAAGGTCGTCCTGGGATGTATTTGCTGTGACGGTCGAGCCCGGTCGCTTGCTTCCACTGTTCGAAGTGGAAGAATTTTAGATTCAGGAAGAACCACGCATCCGGGTGCTCCGCTGGACCGCCGCCAAAATACGTGTTGTCGTCCCAAGTATAGTTCTCCGGATACGTGGTTCCGGCTACCAATCCGACCAGCAGGTTCGCGCCGTAAAAGACGTTGCCCGTGACGGTTGCCTGTGCCCAGCCACCCATCAGAAAAACCGGCAGACCACCCACGAAGTAGTTATCTTCGACCGTCACATCCTTCTGTCCGACTGGATTTGTGCACTCCAGGCACACACTGGCGTCCATATAACGACGAAGGAGTATCGTCTTTTCGGTTTGATTCGGAGAATCGTAGGTGTAGTTTGCCTTCATATCGACGCGGGAGGCGACGTACGGTGGATGTCCGCTCACGTGCAGGTTGTTGAAACGGTTTGTCAGGCCAGACAAAACGCCGTTGTTAAAGGAAATGTTTCCCTCTATGTGAAAGCCCTGGAGTCCGCCTGGGTTTGGCCATGCATGAAGCCCCCAGCCGTACTGATTGAACATGATATTGTCTTCAATCGTCTTGGTGCCGATGTCATTTTGCGCGTAGATCGCGTGCCCATGGCCTTGGTTCTCTTCGTTATTTTCAGAGCCGCAGTTGTAGATAACGTTTCCATACAGTTCCGAGTCGACGGCTTCCTTCCAAAACCCGAAACCGTGGCCCGTGTCGTGCACGACCAGATTGATAAACTTGCTGTGGGGCGCTTGAATCTCGAGTCCCATCGGGCGGTATTGCGGTGAGAAACTCCGGTCTGGATTCCGGTTGGTCACTTCGAAATCTCGATAGATGGTCCAGGCTCCGAAGACGTTCAGCGTAGCCGCCCCGGCTCTCGCTCTGTCATCCACAAGAATGGCATGCTCATGTGGATAGGAACGCACCACAATGGGCTGTGCCTCGCTGCCCGTGAGCCGGCTGGTGAAGACTCCTCCGTACGTACCGCCGCGCAAAAGTACGGTGCTTCCCGGTCCGATGGCCCGACCGCTCAGGGCCGTGGACAGGTCCAAGGGAGAGGAAATGCTCCCGGAGTTGCTCGGATTTCCGTTCGGCGACACGTACCACACGGTCTGCTTGCCGGCAGAGTCTCGGTGGTAGGTCTGCGCAGCGGCGGAAACAAATAGAGTCAATCCCCAAAGCACAACGAGAGAGCCGCTCACTGCTAACATTTTTTTCTTTCTATGACTCACTGCGGGCAATCGCTTGCTCGCGCCGGATGCACTTCGGACGTCGTGCTGATTTCGCAACCAGGTGTTTTGGGTCAGGCCGAAACTTCGTGATTTGTCAGATTAAAGAGGTGCAAGCACTGGACGGTTTCGGTAGAGAGCCAGCTTGATCCCCGCGACCCCGAATATGAACGTGGGCATGAGCAAACACTCACTGATGACGCTCTTATAGGCTTCTGGGCCAGCTCGCACAAGATCCGGTATGAACGCCGTGAAACTCCAAAACGCCAGAATCGCAAACAAACGGCGCCAGTATCCGATCTGTCTTTGGCTTCCACAGAATCGGTTAAAAAGTGTCGCCCACAGCCAACCCAGGATCATGGCGCCGATCAGCAGCCCCGGAACTCCGAAGTTCAAGTACCATCCGGCCGCATGATGAATTGTGTAGCCCTGTCCTTCCAGTGCACCGACATTCTCCCCGTAATACTGATAGATGCCAGGAGGTCGCGGCACGCCGAAAATGGCAGGGACGATCGACATCGCCATAAACGCAAAGCTCGAGCCATAGGTGACCGGAATCCGTCGAGACAAACAGCCGTACAGAGACATGTGAGCTGCAAATGGTTCATTGCTGAATTGGTTGTCGAGGATCGCGTTCTTGAGCGTGGTCCACCAACCCATATTGTCGATCGTGCCAAACACATTACCGCGTGTCAGTCCCACAATGCCGACTGCTGCCACGCCCAAGACCAAACAGGTGATGAACAACAGCGCACTTGGTTTGATCGCATTGGCCAGATAGAACAGCCCCGCCCCGATCACGGCGACGACCATGGCGTTGCGGTTCCCCATCCGCAGGTTCAGCCAGTACATCCCTGCGAACAGCGCGACATAACCAGCAAGCGCGGTGGGTGTTCGCTTGCCTTCGATGTACCTTGCTTTGCTTCCGGACAGAAAGACGGCCAGGCCGGTCGACAGCGCTACCAGAGCCGTGCGATCGAGCAGCTGGTAGACAGTGAACCCTGGCCCGAGCTCGGCGTCATTCCGACCCAACTCGTACGGAGATAGATGTAAATCAGCCGCTCGACCCAAGGAGTCCCTAACCAAAGCGAAGCCGGCCAAGCCCGCGAATAGAGCGATGATCAAGATTTTCGAATGGGAAATGCGCATTGCGCCGCTGGAGGGTTCGACGATCCTCCGCGGTCTGACAAGGCAAAGCACGGTCACTTCGATCGTCAAGATGAACAGACTGTAGAGAATCAAGGTCCACAGGTATTCGGAATCCAGATGCACCGGAAGAATCTTATAGAACAGGTACTGGTAGCGCATGCCGGTGTCACCGCCGCGCAGATCGATGGTTAGGAACCACCCCCCGAACAAACTCCAGTAGTAAAGCATCGCAATTCCGAGGGGAAACGCAATGGTTCGGGTCTTGCGCCAGATTTGGATCCCTCCGAGCAGAATTAGAACTGAAGCGACCGACAAGACAGCGTAGTAGCTCATGCGAGATCCGTCAGTGCGCGATCGAACGCGGCGTCATCCTTGGCATTTCGTAGGACTCGGCGGTAAAGATACATCATCCGCTCCGCTACTTTTTCCGTCGCGAGAGAGCGCACGCTTTCCCGTCCGTTGCTTCTCTGGCCACGTTTGAGAATCTCGGCTAGAGCAGCCCCCAGCTGCTCTGCGTCTGCATCGACCAGCGCCGAGGGGTACACGTCCCTCAGCTGTTGCTCGACATCGCCGACCCTCACCGAGACAACCGGCAGGTTGCAGGCAAGTGCCTCCCTGACGATTCGGGGCGAGCCTTCCGAAATGCTGGTGACCAGCAAACAGTCTGCCGCATTTAACAAGGCGGGGATCTGTTCCGGAGGGGTGCTGCCGTCCAGAACCACTAGACGGATGTTCCCGCAGATCGAGGTCGCGGATCGAATGGTCGCCTCTGCGAGCCTTCGGTTTTTGACTTTCGGATTTCCTCCGGTATTAAAGAGAACGATGCGGTCGAGTGGGTCCCAATGCAACCGAGCGCGGGCCTCGTCTCTCGGTTCGGGACGATACAGATTCAGATTCACGCCATTGGGACAAACCGAGATGCGCTCGCGTCTCCACCACAGTCTGGATCTCAACTGTTCACTCACGCAAAGGATGTAATTCGCCCGGAGAGCGGCCAGGTGGGACATCAAGTGTCCCAACTTCGACCGCAGGACGCTGATGCTGGGATCGCGGTTGAGGTCGCTACCTTGGAAGGTTAGCACCAACGGAAGTCTTGTCGCGCATGCACACAGAAATGCCGTGACGGTTCCATAGTGTGCGTGAACCAGATGAGGGCGCCATGCACAAATCTCTTTTCGCAAATGCACGTAGTCTCCGCTCACGGATGCCAAGGAGGTCCGCGAAACCAACACGAACAGCTTCACCTGGACTCCCAAGGTCTCTAACGCCAGCGCGTCCCTTCGGGCGAAATTGTAAGCAGCATCGCTGGAGCTACTCGGAATTACCTGCAAAGAGCGAATGGGCGAAAAAGTCTCGTGTGCCGCCTCACCCTGGGTACCTTCTCTAGTAAACCCGCTACTGATGTCAAGGCTCCCGCGAAAGATGTGTCGGACGCAGCGGCGAGGCGAATTCCTGGGTCCGGAAAAATCGGTCGTGTCCACTGGTCTGCCGTCTTGACGCGGCTTCGCTCACTTGCGTAGGCCGAGCTTCTCTTTGTTCGCCCAATCGTGAAGGTGGAGGCCGTTCGGTGAAGGCAGGCGATCACGTGGCCCGTCGACCGAGGGGATCGCCCCCAGAGTCCGCAAATGAAGAGCAGCTTCGATATCCTCAGTGGATCGCAGTGTGTTATCCCAATGTTCGCAGATAAGTGCCGTTACGACTGCCAGCCCCGTGGAGAGTACGGCGACCAAGAGCAGCCAAAGCGAACGCAGCGGACCGGAAGGCCGGGATAGATCGGGCACGCTCGCGTAATTCACGACGCGCACATTATTGGCACTGTTGGCCAGCTCCACATCGATTGCGCCCTGGCGTGACAACAAGTCGTTGAGCAGCGTCTTGTAGCTCGCGCTCTCCTGTTGCATCAGGCGATAAGTGACCGCCGCTTCGTTCTGACTGAGCATGACGGCGCGCTGTTGGTCGAAGGCTTTTCGGAGGGATTGCTCATGTTCGAGGGCCTGCCGGTAATGTGTTTCCAGGTTGGTAATTTCGGCCTCGGTGGCGCGTTCGCTCGTTTCACCGAGATATTTCTCTAACTCCGCAATCTGCTGGTCCACTTGTTGCGTCTCTGGCCATTTGTCCGTTGTACCCACCAGTAATTGGGCTCGCTTGGTTCGAAGAGCCGCGAGGTTGGCTCGCGCCTCGACGATCTGTTTGGCGTCCTGCTCCGCAGCGGCCTCAGCAGCTTTCGGATCGGAGAAGGCATGATACGCGGCTTCAGCCACTCGCCGGTCATTTTCGGCTTCCACGAGCTCCTTGTTCAAAGCTCCCAGGCGGTCCAGCGCCGTGTTTTCACTTGGATCGAGAGAAAGAATTTCGTGCGTTTTCGCATAGGCAAGCAGCGCCTGCTCACGGTTGCTGATTTGTCCTTGGATATCCTCGGCCTGCTCGGTCAGAAATTGATTGGTCGCTCTGTACGTCGCCGCTTTGTTTTCTCGATTGAGCAACACCAAAGCATCGGCGACAGCATTCGCGATTCTTGTCGCAAGGCGCGGGCTGCGGTCTTGATACGTGAGATCGATCAAATGCGTTTCTCGCGAAACGGTGCCCACAGCCTTGACCTGCTCGATCCGAAGCTTCTTCTGCATATCCGTCACTAGTGGCAACATCCCGTGCGCGTGGGCGAGCTCTGCGAGAGATATGGACGGCTGAAGAGCCGGCGTCAGAAGCGGTTTTTCTGCCGCGGGGCGATCATCTTGTTCTCTCGGTCCTAGGTACATCAGATGGATCAGCCGAGTGATTAGGTGCCCCTCCTTGGCCATGTGCCTAAGGAACGTGGGATCCTGTTCGAGATCGAGCGCTTCCGCCACCCGGTTTAGTAGTGCAGGACTCTTAACGAACTGAACCTGCGTATTCAGGTAAACGGGATAGTCCAGCGCCCCGTCTGCATCCATGGGCCGTGAAGTGATCTCGGAGCTGAGAGCCACTGGACTTACTTCAATTCTGGCCGTGGCGCGATAGTAATCGGGCATCAAAAGCAACAAGGCGCAGGCGACGAACATGCTCAATCCAATGATCGCCGCGACTTTTTTCCCGTGATTCCGCGTGATTCTCCAATAATCACGAAGCTGAATGTCGCGTCGCGACTGCCAATCGGCCTGCCGCATGAACGCAGACGGCCTGTCGGCCAGTAATTGCATTCTGTCGGATTGGGTTGCCAGAGCGCCCGGCGTTACGATTTCGTCGGTCATTTGGTAGTCCCCCTGTCGAAGACAATGACCCCGCTGTGCCGTTCTTATCGATCGACGGCCGCGATCGCCCCGTATCCCGCCCAAATCGCAGTCAGAGCCACGCCCAGGCTTTTCGCGATTTTGGCCAGTTCCGCTGGCGGCACATAGACGATGTCACCCGGTCGAAGCACGGGATCCTCTTTCTTGTTGCGGTTGATCCCCTCTAGATTGACGACAATCTGCGTGTTCCCCACAGTTCCGTTCACATGGCGAAGAATCTGAACTTGCCGGGATTTGGTATCGGGGAGCGTTCCACCGGCCATGGCAATGGCCCGGGTAACGGTAATGTCCCCATTGAGCGCAATCGGAGTTGGCTTGTACACATTGCCGACCACGAACGCCTGATCGGCCTGAGGGACGCTGATGATGTCACCGGGATTCAGATAGGGATCCAGTTGGCTTGCTGACATCGCTAGGTCAAGGGTGGTTACGTCCGATTGCGACCGGCCTGCCGCAGCGGAAGGATCGGCGGCATGACACAGCCGGACGAAGTTGTCGTCGTGAACGATTTGCAACACTTTTCCCGCGTCGGGAGACGGCCCACCTGCTATCGCAAGCATCTCACGCACACGGACGCGTCGTTCTAGCTGGAGCGTCGTGCCCGGCTTTGTCACCGCTCCCACAACGACGACAGGCTGCGAGCTGTATTCCTTCACCAAAACCTGGATCTGTGGCCGCTTGAGATATTCGAGGTAGCGATTCGCTAGGTCCTGTTCAAGTTCATCGGGAGTTCTGCATGCGGCCTGGAGGTTACCGTCCAACAAAGGCATGCTGATCATCCCGTTGCCGTCGATCCTTATCTCCCGAGCCAGCTCCGGGTAGCCAAATACAGTAACTTCGAGCAAGTCGCCAGGGCCCATCCGGTAACGCTCATCCGTCAGTTGGTGGGGAGCCCGGATGGTTAGCTGGGGAGTGCCCGGTTGTGCATCGTCCGGGACGGGCACTGCCATACCTGCCGGCTGCTGCGCCATCAAGATGTGTGCCGGCCACACGAGCAGGCAGACGGCCATGCGTAAAAATTTGCTCATGCTGTTTGCGTGACAGTGCTTCGTTGATCCAGCCATGTTCCCCTCGCCCCTACGCTGTCGTTTTGGTCTGACCGTTGTTCGCCGTACCATTTAGTCGGTTCAACACGACCCCCAGAATCGGCTTAGCGAACTCGTGTTGCGCTCTTTCCACCAGCTCGACGGACGTTCTTGCCGCTTCGACGACCAATAAGACTCCATCGCAAGAATCGGAGAGAATGCTTGCGTCGCACACGGTTGCAAGAGACGGTGAATCAACCACGATCCAATCGTAGTCGCCGCACGCTTTCAGCAGTTCCTCAAGCCTACCGTTGGAGAGCAGCTCCGCCGCATCCGAGCTGGGTGCGCCGCCAGGAATGAAAGAAAGATCCCGAATCGATCCGTTCTGAACAATCTCTGAACTATTCACATTGGCAGCCAAGTAGTTCGAAAGGCCCGGCTCACGCGAAGCACCCAAGTAAGTATGCAGAGTAGGATTTCTGAGATCGCCATCCACCAGGAGGACGCGCTTACCTTTCTGCCGCACGAGCGCATGAGCGAGATTTGCCGATACGAACGTCCTTCCTTCTCTGGGGCGAGCGCTCGAGACCAGAATCTTGGAAAACGGCTGCCGCTGCCGAATCTGCCAAAGCCGCGACCGCACGCTACGAAATTGTTCGATGGCAGCAACATATTTCCCCGTGTTGTTCAGAAACAGAAGGCGGCTCGAGTCCGGCATCCAGTGACGTCCGTTCGATTCGGGCAGATGACTCGATTCGACCCTAGGCGCGGACTGTTCCGTCAACACGGCTGTCGGATCTTCGGCGTTCGGCAAATTCTCAGCGGTCACGGGCGTGTGGAGCTGCTCTCGCGTGGGAAGGAAGGCAGGCGTCGGATTCGTTCCAGCAGTTGCAGCTTGTCCGGCTGATGTCGATACGGAACCGAAAATTCTGCTCATAAGTTTAACCTCTGTTAGTTGGAAGCTTGGCCGCCGACCGTCTTAGCGAAACAGTGCATGGAACCTATGGTCGGATCCGAATGGAAACCGCTAGGCAGGGTCCGCGGGCGCTGCAAGCCCCTTCGGCGTGAGAGGCGATGCGAAGACTTTCCGCCTCGATACACGCACGACAGCCGTGGCGTCCACTTCGACAGCCGCGGCCCTTCCCAGCATTTCGACCGATAACACGAGCCGAAACTGGTTTCGTTTTCGGATCAAAATTCCTTCGACATCTTGCAGAGGGCCGTAGACAACCCTGACCCGATCGCCGCAGTCTAGAAACGGATGTGGCTCGATGAAAAGATTGTTGTGCATTGCGCGTCGGATACCCTCAATCTCGGCCTCGGGCACGATGCTAGGCCGACTGGGACTCCCCGCGAAACCGAAGACCCCTGGCACCGACAGGATCTCCATCCGGCGATCCAGGCTGCTTTGGATGAACACATAGGAAGGAAACAGCGGCAGATGGAGCTGCTTGGTTCGATCCTTCCAGCGATGAACTGCACTATAAAGCGGAAGAAAGATTTCATGCCCGCGGCCGAGAAGGGCTGCCGCGACGCATTTCTCGTGCTGATGCCGGGTGTAAAGCGCGTACCAGGCTTGATCACTTGCGCCGTCAGAGGTCATTCGCGGATTAAGAAGCATAGCTCCGCCCTGTGACTTACATACCGATGAAGCGCATTTAGTAGGTTCCGCAAAATCGAAGCTTCACAGTCGGATACTCCACTTTGCATGAGAATCCCGACTGCACGCGCCAGCATCCATTCCAGAATTCGCTCAATAGATCCTTTGCCGCTCCCTACAAATGCGAGCCAGCAGATCGTTTACTTTCTCGGATCCGACCTCAAACCTTTCGGCCTTTACGGCAAAACCCCATCTCGCGAGGCCATCTGCGACTGCTTCGACGCGAAGCACGCGCCCTTTGGTCTTGATCGATGACGTTGGAATCGTGCCCCTGAGTGGGGGAAGCAAGAGCTCGAGTTCCACGATGCCCTTCAGCGGCGGACAACCTATGCTATACACGTAAGCACCTTGCACGCTGATATCCCGAGTGATCCCTTCCGCCTGCATGCCGTCGAGATGCGTCGGTCCCCATGAAAATAGTGCGGAAGCACTGACCGAATAACGCACGGCCCTTCTCAGTTCGGATCCATGCTCGCGTGTTCCGTGCACGATTCGCGTTTCAAACCTCGCGCGTGATGAATCCGCTCGCGCGTGGATAGCAACCCTAGCGATGTCGTGCGGATGCGACAAGAAGCAAAAGGTCACACGTGCTCGTGTTCTGCATGGGAGGGACGTACAGTCCAATTCGCCTAGATTTCGAGAGGTCTAAAGTGCCTGAAAAAAGATGAGGATTGGCCCTCAGCACTGAGAATAAAGTCCCATAGATCAACTGATTTCCTCGCCAGAATCGCTGCGTGGGAGCGACCATGGTCGCCTTCGCTCGATAACGCTCGTGCGTGTTCTCGGGAAAACCGGACCGTCTTGTCGAGTGTGGAGGGGCGTTTCAAGTTTGCCGAACAGGGGCACGACGAGATCGACATTGCATGGGTCGTGGCGTGCGTCGCACCGACAGAATTGCTCGCAGGACCGACGGGCAGAAAGGGCTGAACCAAAGCGATGCCCCGGTTAGCTTCCAGACCTGCGGGCCCGTGGCACCCTCTGGGCGCTCCCTCTGGGACGGCGGATGGCATTTTCTTGCATATTAAATTACGTCGATGTTCCTTTTCCTAGTCATGGATCTCGAAAAAGACGTACTAACCTTAGGGCACAGGCCTCACGATTGCAGAGATAGGGAACGCTACAACCGATGTGTTCTCTATAAGATACAAACACAACAAACAGTCTAGAACAATCCGCAGTCCTCGGTGGTGAGTCATCGAAACGACTGTTCGATGGAATTGGATATGTACATGCGAAGTAATTTTCAAGTACCAGCCATCAATCGAGCACATCATGGGCGCTATCGCGCGACCGAGGCCGCTTTCGGACGGGAGGCTACGTGTACTTGTCGCTGATGCCACCCGTATGGGCGGCCAGCTGATCGCGGCTTCCCTGAGGCGCAGCCGATATAGGTTTGACGTCCAAGCCGTTTCGGCCGATTCTTCCGAGGCCTGTCGAGCTCTCGAACGCCAGAGACCCGATGTAGCTGTCATTAGTGCAGAACTGCCCGACGGACGATTGACTGGTTTTCGCGTCCTGCACCAGTTGCGGGCAACTGCATCGGGGACGGCGGGCGTGATGCTGCTGAACAGCAACGAACCCGAACTGATTGTCGATTCCTTTCGATTCGGAGCAAGGGGTGTATTTTGCCGTGACGCGTCCTTCAAGGCTCTGCCGAAGTGCATCCTCTCGGTGCGCCAAGGGCAGGTCTGGATCAGCAACAGCCAACTAGAGTTTCTTCTCGAGGTCCTGGTCAAGTTCAAGCCAATGCAGCTGATCAAGACCGGGGGCATGCGGTTCTTGACGCAACGAGAGCAGCAAATTACGAACCTGGTGGCCGAAGGTTTGAGAAATAAGGAAATTTCCCTGAAGCTGAATGTATCGGAACATACAGTCAAGAACTATATTTTCCGGATCTTTGAAAAGCTGGGGTTGTCCACCCGCGTGGAGCTGGCGCTGTACGCACTGAGCGAAACCGAGATACTATCCGGCCAAGTTCTCCCCTCTTCGATCGGGGGCGGCGGGCAATCCGGCGGAAAATGAGCTTGTCTAGCGCAGCGCTCGAGCAATCGAGTCAGCGATCCGTTCGATCTGGGCGTCCGTGAGTTCAGGATAGATGGGCAAGGACAGAACCTCTGAAGCGGCGCGCTCACACTCCGGTAAGTCACCAGGCCGATACGCGAGATGAAGGTAGATCGGTTGCAAGTGGAGCGGCACAGGATAGTACACCGCGCTTGCGATCCCTTCATTGGCTAAGAATTCCTGCACCGCGTCGCGCCGTTCTAGCCGAATCGTGTACTGGTGGAAAACGTGTTCACCCCAACCAGCTACTGTCGGACGCACTACACCGGACACTTTTGCGAGGCGCGAGTCATAGCGCGTCGCGTTATTCCGCCGTGCGACGCACCAGCGATCTAGGTGACGCAGTTTCACGCGAAGAATTGCAGCCTGCAACTCATCGAGCCGGCTGTTCCAGCCTTGCTCACGGCTGACATATTTCTTGACACTCCCGTGGCTGCGAAGTGCCCTGAGCCGGTCGGCTGCTTCCTCGGAATCGGTCAGGATCATTCCCCCATCACCATATCCTCCGAGATTCTTGCTCGGGAAAAAACTTAGGCAGCCGAAATCCCCGAGGCCTCCCGTGCGCTTGCCGTGATATGTCGCGCCGATGGCCTGCGCGTTGTCCTCGATCACCTTCAATCCATGGGCCTGCGCGAACGCAACGATAGCGTCCACATCTGCCGATTGACCGTACAAATGGACCGGCACAATCGCCCTCGTGCGCGGGCCGACTTTGGCTCTGAGCTTTTCGGGATCGATGCAAAACGTCTCTGGCTGAATGTCTACGAATACCGGTGTTGCACCCAGTGAGCTGATGGAATCCGCTGTGGCGATGAAGCTGAAGGCAGGAACGAGAACCTCGTCACCCGGGCGGATGCCGGCAGCGCACAATGACAAAGTCAAGGCGTCGGTACCGGAAGCTACCCCTACAGCGAACCGGCGTCCGCAATAGTCTGCAATCTCCTTCTCGAGCGACACGACGTTAGGGCCGAGAATAAAATGTTGAGTCTTCAGCACCTCATCGAGAGCCGCGCGGATTTCTTCCCGAATGGAGTCATATTGCGCGTGAAGGTCGAGCAACGGTATTTGTGAATTTCCATTTGCGGTGTGTTGCATGGTTTGTACTGGAGCGATGTTCGCATATCGAGGACCTATTTTCATCTCGCGGCTGTCGATTTTTCGCCGGATCAGTCATTCACCTGCTTCTCACTCAAACAGTGCTCGCTTGGACCAGCGCAGGTTTTGCAAGTATCACCGTTTGACCTGTCCTCGTCAGGCGCTGATGCGGTTGTTTCAAGCTGGCAATGAGGGCCTCAATCCATCGGTGCTCGCACTTCGACAGCCTGCGGTGCGAGGCATTCTTGCGGCGAAGAACGAGCCAATCAGGTTCTCATGCGGGCGCCAAAGGTGATCGAAGTTTCCCGGTCGTATTGCATTCATGCCTTCGACGTCGACCCTGGCCGCGACAGTCATCACACGTGGCGGGCTGTCTCGGCTATAATGGCAAGCACTAGCGAAAACGGTCCGATCGATTCAATCTCGCTTTTTCATGCTGGGTTCCGAGATCGAGCGGCAACGTCCCTGCCGTCAGAATATCCAGACCGCATAGCGATGGAAGCGAACTGCACCTAATGAAAACGTCGCTGTCAACTGGCCCCGGGACGACGACAGGAAACGCAGACCCGAAAACGCCCGCCAAGCCACTTGCTTGGAAGGTGCTGCCTCACGTGTGGCCGCTGCTGAAACCACGACGGGGCATTTTTGCCCTCGGGTTCGTTTTGATGGCCACGAACCGTTTTTCAGGACTTGTACTGCCTGCTTCGTCGAAGTATCTGCTCGATGACATAATTCTCAAACGCCATGTACATCTCCTTGTGCCCCTCGTACTCGTCGTATTTTTTGCGACGATCGTGCAGGCCCTAACTTCCTACGCGCTAACACAACTGATTTCGAAGTCCTCGCAGAAGATGATCGCGGATCTGCGGATCCAAGTGCAAGCACACATCGGTCGTCTTCCAGTGAGCTTTTACGATTCGAATCGGATCGGCTCGCTTGTTTCCCGCATCATGACCGACGTCGAAGGCGTGCGGAATTTGATCGGGACAGGACTGATTGATTTCGTTGGCGGGATCATGACCGCGGCCATCGCTCTTGGCTATCTGCTTCGCGCTAGTGCGATGATGACGGCCACGGCGGCCCTCTTTCTCGTGATCTTCGCTTTCGGTCTGACCCACGCGTTCAAGGCCATCCGCCCGTATTATCGCGCTCGCCCCAGGATCAACGCGGAAGTAACCGGGCGGCTAACCGAATCGCTCGGCGGCGTTCGCATTGTCAAGGGCTATCATGCGGAGGAGCGCGAAGCGGCGGTTTTCCGTGTTGGCGTTCAGCGCCTGCTCGACAATGTCGTGCAGACGCTCACTGCAACGTCCCTGATGAGCGCCGGCGCCACGGTACTTATGGGGATTATCAGCGCGTCGATCATGTTTCTGGGAGCGCGATCCATTCTTTCCGGCGCGATGACCCCTGGTGAATTCATCTCTTATCTGGCCTTCTTGGCTATGCTCATCGTTCCTGTTGCGCAGGTTGTCAGCATCGGTCCGCTGATGACGGAAGCGCTGGCAGGCCTCGAACGCACGCGCGAAGTTCTGGATGAGAAGCCGGAAGATCAGGATCCTCGCCGAACCGTGCGCCTCGACCGTATCGAAGGGACTGTGGTTTTCAAGGGGGTTTCGTTTGCGTATGACATCAACAAACAAGTTCTATCCGACATCTCTTTCGAATCGAAGCCCGGAACCCTTACCGCGTTTGTCGGCCCTTCCGGCGCCGGCAAGTCGACGATCATCGGGCTGATTGCCGCGTTTTACGTGCCGACGTCCGGGAGCGTGCTCGTCGATGGGTTTGATCTGGCTGCCGTCCGCCTCGATTCGTACCGTACGCAACTCGGCGTCGTCTTGCAGGAGACTTTTCTCTTTGATGGCACGATTCGTGACAACGTCGTTTTTGCCCGGCCTTGCGCCAGCGAAGAAGAGATTCTCGCCGCTTGTCGGATCGCTCACGTAGATGAGTTCGCCAAAGGTTTCGCGGGGGGATATGACACCGTGGTCGGCGAGCATGGCGTGAAACTCTCCGGCGGTCAGAGACAGCGTGTTTCGATTGCTCGCGCGATTCTGGCGAATCCGCGCATCCTGATCCTCGACGAAGCAACTTCGAGTCTGGATTCCGAATCGGAAGCGCTGATTCAACAGGGCCTCAGCCATCTCATGTCGGGAAGGACGACATTTGTCATCGCCCACCGTCTTTCCACAATCCGCAGAGCCGATCAAATTCTCGTCGTAGAGGCGGGACGAATCATCGAGCGCGGTACGCACGAATCATTGTTGGCCGCTCGAGGTCGCTACCATGATCACTTCGCGAAGCAGCAGGGCCTTGAAGCAAACCTTTTTCTGGCGCCCGGAGAAGAAGAAGCAGAAACACCGGAAACGGTTGCCACGGATGCGGAAGCCGATGGCGCGCTCGGAAGAGAGCGAGGTTCGGTGCTCCCTGATGCCATTCGCATGATTCGTGAGCCGAGAGTTTGACCCTGGCGAATCCGGTTCGGCAAGCGGCGGCCAACGCCGTTTGACCAGCCGTCAGCAGACCGCTACAATTGAGGTAGTGATCGCGATGTTCACCTCCTTCCATTAGCATTTCCTCTCCGCTCCGTTTGGAGCGATGCCCGTAGGCACTTTCTCGTTTCCAATTTCCGTTTTCGATTTTCTGATTTCTTTGAGGTTCTCCCATGGCGGCACTGACGCTTTTTGAAAAACTCGATCAGATTGAATCGCGCTACGACGAAATGACGCGCGAGCTCTCCTCGCCTGAGGTGCTCGCCGATTCGGCGCGTTACCAGAAGCTCGCCAAGACCCATGCGGAAATGGGAGAGATCGTCGCGAAGTATCGCGAATGGAAGGAAATCGAGAAGGGCCTGGAAGGTGCAAAACAGCTGCTCCTCGAATCCACTGACGCTGAAATGAAACAGTTGGCTCACGAAGAGCAACGCTCTCTTGAGGACCGGCGCGAGATCGTCGAGCGCGAATTGAAGCTCTTGCTGGTCCCCAAGGATCCAAACGACGAGAAAAACGTCATCGTCGAAATCCGCGCGGGAACCGGCGGCGACGAAGCTTCGCTGTTTGCTGCCGAGCTTTTCCGCATGTATTCACGATACGCGGAATCGCAGGGCTGGCGCGTCGAAGTGCTCGAGAGCTCCCCCTCACCGGTAGGCGGTGTGAAGGAAATCGTGGCTTCGATTCAGGGGAACAAAGTCTATTCGAAGCTCAAGTACGAGAGTGGTGTGCACCGCGTGCAGCGCGTTCCCGCGACCGAGCAGCAGGGCCGCATCCACACGTCCGCCGCCACGGTCGCCGTGCTTCCCGAGGCCGACGAGATCGATATCAAAATCGAGCCCAAAGATCTGCGCGTTGATACGTTCTGCTCTTCCGGTCCGGGCGGCCAGTCGGTGAACACAACCTATTCGGCCGTTCGTATTACGCACATTCCGACCGGCCTCGTCGTCTCGCAACAGGACGAGAAGTCGCAGATCAAAAATCGCGCCAAAGCTATGCGCGTTCTGCGCTCTCGCCTTTATGAAATGGAGCAGGCCAAACAGCACGAGGCCATCGCCGCCGAGCGCCGCGGTCAGATCAAGACAGGCGACCGCTCGGAGAAAATCCGCACCTACAATTTCCCGCAGAATCGGGTCACCGACCACCGCATCAATCTGACGCTCCATCAGCTGACCGACGTCATGGACGGCAAGCTTGCTCCGCTCGTCGATGCGCTGGTCACTCATTTCGAATCCGAACGCCTGAAGCAGGAACTCGTCGAGGCATGATGTCCGTGGTTCAAACGCACCGCATCGGCTCGGTTGGCTTCGATGTCCGTGCCGCATTGAAAGATGGAATGGCCCGGCTCCGGGCGGCGGATGTCCGTTCGCACACGCTTGCGGCTGAGTTGCTTCTGATGCACACGCTCGGCCGCGACCGAGTCTGGCTCTACACTCATTCCGATGATTTGCTCGATCCAGCCGCGGCTGAAAAGTATTTCGCTTTGATCGCGCGTCGTGCGGCGGGCGAGCCAACCCAATACATCACTGGAAAGCAGGAGTTCTGGGGCCTCGAATTCGAAGTAACGCCGGCGGTTCTCATTCCACGCCCAGAGACGGAGCACGTCGTCGAAGTCGCACTCGAACGCCTCGGCGAACGTGGCATCAAGATCAATATGAAAACGGGCGCTCCGAGTCCGCGGCTTCGCATCGCCGATGTCGGCACCGGCTCCGGTTGCCTCGCTATCGCTCTCGCGCACGAATTGCCTCATGCAGAAGTTTTCGCCACGGATATTTCGGCCGAGACGCTTGCCGTCGCCCGCCGCAACGCAGCGCGTCACGGCGTCTCCGGTCGTATTCATTTCGTTGAGACAGATTTGCTCGAAGGGCTCGGGCACTCGCCAAGCTCGTTTGACCTCATCGTCAGCAATCCGCCTTACATTGCTCGCGGCGAAGCCGCCTCGTTGCAACGCGAAGTCCGCAACCACGAACCCGAACGCGCGCTCTTCGGCGGCCCGACTGGCATCGAAATTTACGCCCGCTTGATCGAACAGGCCGGCGCGCTTCTCGCTCCGCGCGGGATTCTCGTTCTTGAACTTGGTTACGGACTGGCGAGCGAAGTTCGTAAACTGTTCCACGTGCAGAACTGCTGGGTCAATGTGACGATCACGAACGATCTCGCCGGCATCCCGCGGGTGGTCGCCGCCGAGCACGTTTGATCGCTTCGCAGCGCCACCAGAGTCCACAGGTTTTTTTCCCCTTGCAATTTGCAGAACTTTGTTAACTTGTTCACGCGATGAAAGTCATAGAGTCGAAGTCGCGAACGACATGCCGGGAAGCGGCGGACCCCGACGTGTCTCTGCACGGGCTCCGGATTTCTAATCGCCAAAATCGCCTAGTAGATTCTGGTCTAAACCATTGGAAACAAAGACCCGATTTCAGCCCTAATCGCCAAAAATTCTGGAGTTGCGGAATCGCCCAACTTCACGCTCCCGAGGGCTCAAAGTAATATGCCGAAGCTCGCCCAATTTCGAGCGAAACACGACGCAGCTGCCACCTCGGCCGCCGATACAACGTCTTCGATCCTGCACGTCGACATGGACGCGTTCTTCGTCTCCGTCGAATTGCTCGCGCGACCCGAGCTGAAGGGCTTGCCCGTCGTTGTCGGCGGCCAGCGCGATCAGCGCGGCGTGGTCACGTCGGCGAGCTATGAGGCTCGCCTTTTCGGCGTGCACTCCGCGATGGCGTTGCGCACGGCTGCCAAGCTCTGCCCTCAGGCGATTTTTCTCGATAGCCACCACGAGCTCTACGGCGAGTGGAGCGACCGCGTCGCCGCGATTCTCTCCAAGTACTCGCCGATCGTAGAAATGGCTTCGATCGACGAGGCCTATCTCGATCTTTCAGGTACCGAACGCCTGCAGGGGCCACCTCTTGCTGCGGCAAACAAGCTCCTGCGTGAGATCACTTCAACGACGGGATTGCCCTGTTCCGGCGGTCTTGCGGCGACGCGCCTAGTTGCCAAGGTGGCAAGCGATCAGGCCAAGCCGCGCGGACTCGTGTGGGTTCCGTCGGGAAGCGAATCCGCTTTTCTTGCACCGCTGTCGGTTCGCCGCATTCCTGGAATTGGAAAGGTGACGGAAGCGGCGCTGAATGGCCTCGGTATCGAAACCGTCGCGCAGCTTCAGGCGCAGCCGGTGGAGAAGCTCGAGGCGAATTTCGGCCGCTGGGGCACCGCGCTCTATCGCAAAGCCCGGGGGATCGATTCGTTCGAGTTCTTCATCGACGCCGAGCCAAAATCGATTTCGCACAACCAGACCTTCGGTTACGATACCAACGACCGTGCGCAGTTGCAGTCGATGCTCAGCCATCTGTGCGAGAAATCGGGGAAGCGTCTTCGCGATGCCGGGCTTCACGCGCGCAGCGTCACGCTCACGCTGCGATTCGCCGATTTCAAGACCATCACGCGAAGTCAGACCCTTGCCGAACCATCGGATCTGGATACTGTTTTCCTGAGCGTGCTACGCGATCTCTTTGCTCGCTCGTGGAACGGCACTGCCATGTTGCGGCTAATTGGCGTGGCACTCTCGTCGTTCTCTGCCGCGTCAGGACAGCTCGATCTTCTTGATCCGCAGCGGCGCGAGAAACTCGAACGGCTCGCTCGCACAACCGACGGCCTGCGCGATCGATTCGGATTTTCAAAGCTGCAACTGGGCGGATCGCTTGAAGGCACCAAGAGCCGCGCTCCAAAGAAGCCGCGAGGCCATTCGCCCACCGCATAATTTCTGAGTCCCATGTCAGCTCCCTCCAACTCGATTCCAAATCCTCGGCGAAAGCGAACTGGCCGCGTTCGCGTCTTTTGGGAGCGCGTCACCGAAGGTCTCGAGCTCGAACAGCTCTGGGGACAATTCCTCTCGGACGCCAAGGAAAGCTACGGCCTCTATTCGCGTGAGGTGGATTGGGACGAAATCCACCGAAACACGCGCGGACTGGGACGATACTGGCGCGGTGCCTGGGCCGTGTTTCAGGCCCTGTTGATGAAGCTCACGCCGGCCCGGCGTGTTCTTCTATTGATCGCGGTCGCTCTGCTGATCTTTCAGCCGGAGGTTCGTTCTCAACACGGCCAGATCGTCTTCAATCTGGGCTGGCTCAGCACGTGGATACTTTTCGTCCTATTGGCGCTCGAGCTGGCCGATCGCGTGACGATGAAGCGCGACCTCGAAATCGCGCGGGAAATCCAGCAGAATCTCGTCCCCGAGCACCCTCCCGCAATCGAAGGATTCGATTTCGCATTCGCGACGCGTCCGCAAAACACGGTCGCTGGCGACTACTACGACGCCTTTCTGCGCCCACTGGCCGATGCATCGGGAGTGCAGCCTTTGCTGGTCATTGTCGCCGATGTCGCCGGAAAAAGCGTGCCAGCGGCGCTGCTCATGGCAACATTTCAAGCCAGCTTGCGCGCTCTGTCTTCAACCAGCGAACCCTTAGAAGCAATCGTCGCCGGTCTCGATCGGTATGCCCGAGCGCACAGCTTGGAGGGGCGCCGCTTCACAACCGCCTTCCTCGCGGAGATCAATCCTGCCACCCGGGAAATGCGCTACACGAACGCCGGGCACAACAACCCCATCTTGCGACGCGCATCGGGGCAGATCGAGCGTCTCACCACAGGGGGCCCGCCGTTTGGCCTCCCGCTGTTCTCGGAGAATGAGTTCAAATACGAATCTGGAACCACGAACCTAGGAGCGGGCGATCTCCTTGTAATTTTCACGGACGGTGTCGTAGAAGCGGTCGATGACCGTGGCGAAGAGTTTGGCGAGAGTCGACTCATGCCGTGCATTGAGTCGGCGCCACCTGAAGACGCAGCAGCGACCCTGCAGCGCGTGATGACACAGGTAAACAAGTTTGTCGGCTACGCGCGGCAACATGACGACATCACATGCCTCGTACTTCGCGTAAATCCCTAGCGCTCGGCGCAGTCGCGCCGCGCACTTTGCGCAGAAATGCGTTGCGCTCATAATTGCGACATGGATGCTCGGACGCTTGCAGAGCGAATTTGCAGAACGCTGTGCGAGGCGGGCCATCACGCCTACCTTGTCGGTGGCTGTGTGCGCGATATCCTGCTTGGGCGCGAACCGGCGGATTACGACGTTGCGACCGACGCGACTCCCGAGCGCGTTCAGCAACTCTTTCCTCGCAGCTTGGCGGTGGGAGCGCAGTTTGGAGTGATCATCGTCACTGAGCCTTCGGACGCAGGTGAATTGCTGCAAGTCGAGGTCGCCACGTTCCGCTCCGACATCGGCTATTCCGATGGCCGGCACCCCGATCGCGTCGTCTACGCGAGTTCGCCGCAAGAAGATGTGAAGCGCCGCGACTTCACGATCAACGCACTCCTGCTCGATCCGGAGACCAACGAAGTGCTGGATCTTGTGGGTGGACGCGATGACCTTCGTGCAGGAATTATTCGGGCCATCGGCCGCGCAGAGGGCCGCTTTCGGGAGGACAAGCTTCGCATGGTTCGCGCAGTGCGATTTGCGGCGCGCTTTCGATACGCGATCCATTCCGCAACCTTTTCGGCAATCACAAAGCTTGCCCCGGAGGTTCATCAGGTGTCAGCCGAACGCCTGCGGGACGAGCTTACGAAACTTCTCACTGAAGGTGCAGCGCGGCGAGCTTTCGAATTGCTCGACGAGACACATTTGTTGCCGGAACTTTTGCCGGAGATTGCACGGATGAAAGGCGTTGAGCAGCCGCCGCAATTCCATCCGGAGGGTGACGTCTGGATCCACACCCTTCTCATGCTCGACGGCTTGCCGAGGCCATGCTCGGCGACTCTCGCCTGGGGGGTACTGCTACACGACGTCGGCAAGCCCCCGACGTTTACTCCACCCTCTGGCCCCGGAGGGCGCATCCGGTTTGATGAGCACGTCGAAGTGGGGACCCGAATGGCCGAGGAAATCTGTCGTCGTTTCCGCTTCTCAAACGACGACACGGCACAGATCGCGGCACTGGTGGCGAACCATCTGCGGTTTAAAGACGCGCCACAGATGAAGCCCTCGACGCTGAAGCGGTTTGTCCGACTTAATCGATTTGACGAGCACCTCGAGTTGCACCGGCTCGATTGCATGTCGAGCCATCGGAATTTGGATAACTACGAGTTTGTCCGCCGATTCCTTGCCGAGACCCCTCCTGAGGCAGTCCGACCTCCGCGCCTGCTCACGGGCCACGATCTGATTGGCCTCGGTCTCAAGCCCGGCCCTGCGTTCCGAGCGATCCTGGAAGAGGTGGAAGAAGCGCAGCTCAACGGGCGGATCACCACGCGGGAGGAAGCACTAGAGCTTGCGCGCAGTTCATCGGCTAGGATGGGCTAGATACTTCTAACTTGCTGCAGACAGGTAAGTTAAGTTGTCATCAACAAAAAAGATTCGACCCCCGGTGCGCCTGGGACCCCTTGTCAAGTTGACATTAGTCGGATATACTCAACTTTGTTTATAGGACTATATTAATCAAAGGAAATCTTTTCGGCCGCCACTGCATCTAACTATTCGAGCAGCCGATGAGGTTGTTCTATGGACTTGTTACCTTTTGATTTGGCATTTTCCCTGAGGAGGTCAAGGTGACCACACCTGCCAAACTTATTCCCGAACAGCTACCGATCCTACCTGTTCGCGACACGGTTCTCTTTCCGGGAGCGGTGATGCCCCTGCCCGTTGGCCGGGAGAGTTCACTCGCGCTACTGGATTCACTCGAAGGCCCTGAGAAGTTGCTGGGCGTTGTGGCGCAGCTCGATCCGCGGGTCGAGGCTCCGACTGGTTCCGACCTACATGGCGTCGGGACGCTGGCAAAGGTTCACAAGATGGTGCGGATGCCCAACGGGAACGTTGTGGCGTTTCTCGAGGGACTGAACCGCATTCGGTTGATCGAAGTGGTGGGCCTCAAGCCGTTCTTGCGCGCCCGGGTCGAATCACAACCTGAGCTTGAGAGTGAGCGCGATGCCGAGCTGACGGCGCTTGAGCGCAGCGTGCAGGAGCTGTTCCGCGAAGTGGTGGCTCGCTCGCCGCAGCTTTCTGACGACCTGCAAAACGAAGTCATGAATATCGATTCCCCGGCGCGGCTTGCCGATTTCGTCGCCGCGACACTGCCATCGCTCAGTACCATGGTGCGTCAGGAACTGCTGGAGACTTTCAGTGTTCGCAAGAGGCTGGAGGCACTGACGAACGAGCTGACCAAAGAGAAAGAGGTGCTCGAGCTTCGCAGCAAGATTCACGATCAGGTTCAGGAGCAGGTCAGCCAGAGCCAACGTGAATTCCTGCTGCGCGAGCAGATGAAAGCCATTCAGAAGGAGCTGGGCGAATCGGACGAATCCCAATCCGAGGTCGAAGAACTCCGCAAGAAGATCGAAGAGTCCGGAATGCCGGCCGAAGCCAAAAAGGAATGCGAGCGCGAGCTGAAGCGTCTCGCCAAAATGACTCCGGCTTCTGCCGAATACATGGTTTCGCGGACATATCTCGAATGGATGACCGCGCTGCCGTGGAACAAGACCTCCGGCACAGCCGAGCAGGAGATCGACATCGCCAAGGCGCAAGAAATCCTCGACGAGGATCACTACGACCTCACCAAGGTGAAGCAGCGAATTCTCGACTACCTGGCGGTGAAGAAGCTGCAGCCGGGCATGAAGGGTCCAATTCTTTGCTTTGTCGGGCCCCCTGGCGTCGGCAAGACTTCGCTCGGCAAATCGATCGCTCGCGCGCTTGGCCGTAAATTTGTCCGCATTTCGCTCGGTGGAATGCACGACGAAGCCGAAATCCGCGGGCACCGGCGCACCTACATCGGCGCATTGCCCGGCCAGATCATTCAGGGGATCCGGCGTGCTGAGACATCCGATCCCGTCCTGATGTTGGACGAGGTCGATAAGCTCGGCCGCGATTTCCGGGGTGATCCGTCCGCAGCGCTGATGGAAGTGCTTGATCCCGAGCAGAATTCGACGTTCCGCGATCACTATCTTGATGTGCCGTTCGACCTCTCAAAGGTGATCTTCGTAATGACCGCGAACTGGCTCGATCCAATCCCCGAGCCGTTGCGCGACCGTATGGAGATTCTCGAAGTCCCCGGCTACACCGAGGAAGAGAAGATCCACATCGCAAAGCGCTTCCTGCTCCCTCGACAAACGAAGGAGCACGGTCTCACGCTTGGCGAGCAGATCGAATTCAGCGACGAATCGCTTCACGACTTGATTCATCACTACACGCGTGAGGCGGGCGTCCGAAATCTCGAGCGCGAAATCGCTACGCTTGTGCGTAAGCAAGCACGTCGCATCGCTGAGGGGAAGACGGGAAAGCTCGTCGTCACGCCCGAAGTGATTCGCGAAGCGTTGGGCGTGCCCAAGTTCCGCCTCGAAAAGGAAGTCGAGGAGCGGGTGAAGCAGCCCGGAGTCTCGGTGGGACTGGTGTGGACGCCTGTGGGCGGCGACATCGTCTTCATCGAGGCGAGCAAAGCTCGTGGAGGCAAGGGCTTCACGATGACCGGCCACCTAGGCGAGGTGATGCAGGAATCGATGCGCGCGGCCTTGAGCTGGGTGCGTTCGAATTCCGACACCTACGGCATCGATCCCGACTTTTTCCGAAAGCTCGACCTGCACATCCACGTGCCGTCGGGCGCGATTCCGAAGGATGGGCCATCGGCGGGCGTCGCCATGATCACGGCGCTCGTGAGCTTGCTCACGGGTCGCCCGATGCGGCCGCGGGTTGCGATGACCGGTGAGATTTCGCTATCCGGTGTCGTGCTTCCGATCGGCGGAGTGAAGGAGAAGGTGCTTGGCGCCAAGCGCGCCGGAATCCGCGAGGTCATTCTGCCGTCGGAGAACGAGCCCAACGTGCAGGAGGATCTGCAGCCCGAGATGCTCGAGGGCATCCAAATCCACTTCGTGCGCCGCGTCGAAGAGGCGCTCGAAATCGCGCTGGGTAAGTTCGAAAAGGCCGTGCGGCCTGTGACCAGCGGTCCGCGCGGCGAAGAACGTCCAGCGGCGCGCCCCGTGCACTAAGCCAGCTCGATTCAAGAAACCAAGGCCCGGACAGAAATGTCCGGGCCTTTTCTCTTGCGTGCGCCCGTTCGCGTTTCCTGTTGCGGCGCTCTCCACATTCGAGTAGAGCTAGCTTTCCATGCCTTATCGCCCCCGAGAACTCGTCGTGCGTGCGCGGGAATCAGCCGCTTTGCTGCTTGCGGCGCTTGAACGGGACGAGATGGTCGCACGATTTCTTGACATGTACGCCGCCGAGCATCGCCGCCCGGGCCGCGCCGACCAGCCCACACACTATCGCGAACAGCTCGAAAGGATTCGGCGCGAGTCGATTTTGGCCGGCGTTCTCCGCATCGAGGCGGCGCTGCCCGCGCGACTGAAGGTCAGTGTCACGGTTCGCGGGGCCAAAAGCCCACGAAAAACCGCAAAGACGACGGGGCGCCACAAAGCCTCGAAATCGCGAACGAAAAGAACTCCAGCCTTGGAGTTGGCGATTCCGTTCCTCGACCTTTTTCGTGAGGAGTTCTTCGTGGCTCTGGGGCAGGCACTCAGCTGGAGTGACGATGACGCGCGGGAATTCTGGCGGGATCTCGACGTTTACCGCATGCTCAGCAAACGGGGCTCAGGCCGCGACGCCCGACGCATGGCGAGTGCAGCGTCAGGCCCATTTGTCGATCGCGTGGCACTGCTACTTGATCCCTCTTTGATGGAACAAGCGCGGCGAGCCGCTGGAAAATTTGAGCTCGAGATCAACGGCGCTGCCGACCGAGTGCTGCGCAAAGTCTTTTCGCGCCGACGCGAGAACTAACTTCTCAGAGCGCTCATTCCAGATTCTGATCGAGAAGTGGTGCCAAGAACACAGGCCCCATCGGCCTGTGCTAGTTTGGCACATCCTCGCTAGGAGAGCCGCAACTCTTGCGCGGCATTTGTTATCCTCGGCGTAATGCTGGACATCTTCTACATATTGGTCGTGCTGCAGATCGCGTTGGGAGCCTACTCGCTCTGGGACGGTTTCGAATGGTTGCGGATGGTGCGCCGGCGGCTCGGCACTCACGCCGGATTTTACGCTCCGGTTGCCGCCGTGATCTGTCCGTGCAAAGGCAACGAGCCGGGCCTCGAAGAAAATCTCATGGCGCTCACGCGGTTCGACTACGCGAATTACGAAATCTATTTCTCGCTTGCGACCAGCCTCGATCCGGCGCTCAAGATCATCGAGCGAGTCAAGGCGGCTACGCAGCGGCCTGTCCACATCGTCATTGCCGGCCCGCCCGAGGATTGCAGCGAGAAGGTGCACAATCTTCGCAAGGCAGTGGAATCTCTTCCCGAAAAATTCGAAGTCATGGTGTTCGTCGATTCCGACGTGCGATTACCGAAGGGCTGGCTCGGCAAGCTGGCGGCACCTCTTCAGGATCCGCGGATTGGCGCGACTACGGCCTATCGCTGGGTGATTCCGAGCCGGCGCATCGGAGAAGGCGGGTTTGCGAGCGCTCTTGCATCGGCCTGGAATGCTTCTGTGGCTACGATGCTTGGCCGGCCGCGCGAAAACTTCTGCTGGGGTGGCGGCACGGCGATCCGCCGCGCGACGTTTGACGGCGCGCATGTGCTGGAAGCCTGGAGCGGCACCGTCAGCGACGATTTCGGCTTGACGAATGCGCTGGCTGCGATCGGCAGACCGATTGTCTTCTGCCCGGAATGTCTCGCTCCGACCCTGCACCCATGGACGGGATCTTCACTCATCGAATTCACGAACCGCCAAATCGCGATCACGCGGATCAATGCGCCGCGCCGGTGGGCACTTGGCGCCGCCGCACATGTCAGCTACTCGATCACGCTCATCTACGGATTCATCGCGATCCTGGCCACGATGATTGACGGCGATCCGTGGCTTCAGTTGGCGTTGATGCCGCTGATCGTCGCGCTGCTCGCCGCCGGAAAAGGCGCGCTGCGTACTGTCGCCGTGGGCGAAATGCTACCCGAATGGAAATCCCAACTTGGCGAATGGAGTTGGGCCCCGATCGTCCTGGCTCCGGTCGTGCCCTTTCTCTTCACCTGGAATTTCATTGCCTCGCTCTTGACGAAGCGCATCCGCTGGCGCAATATCCGCTACGAACTCGTCTCTCCAAATGTGACCCGGGTGTTGACGCGGTAGCGGCGGCAGAAGCGCTGTAACTTTTCCCGTCCGCGCGCGTAGACATCCCAAGAATCCCGTCCCCATAGAACCGCCTCAAGGAGGCAGCCATGTCTGACGTCGCCGTTCAGGCTCCCGAAGCGCCGAAGAGCGACAATTCGATCAGCCGAATTTTCGGAGTGCTCTTCAGCCCGAAGGCGACGTTTGAGTCGATTGCCCGCCGCCCGACGTGGCTTGCACCCGTTGTTCTACTCTGCCTCGTGTTTTTTGGTGTCGTGGGAATCTTCGGTCATCGAGGGGGCTGGCCGAGCTATTTTCAAAAACAATTGACGAGCAACGCTCGCTTCCAACAAGCCTCACCCGAACAGCAGCAGCAGGCCTACGAAATGCAGTTGAAATACGGGCCGCCAGTCGCTTACGCGGAGGCGCCTATCGTTCCGCCTCTGATCGTCGTGATTGTGGCCGCGGTGTTCCTGGGTGTCTTCAATCTTCTTGCCGGCGCCAAGCTGGGTTTTAAGACTTCGATGGCTGTCGTTTCGTACGCATGGATGCCGAATGCCGTTTCCGGCATTTTCGGAATATTGATTGTGGCGATTAAGGACCCCACGACAATTGATCTGCAGAATATCGTTGCTTCAAATGTTGGCGCATACCTGCCGAGCGGCTCGGCGAAATGGCTTGTGTCGCTGCTTGGTTCGATCGACATCTTTTCGATCTGGACGATGATCCTGATGGCGATCGGATTCAGCGTCGCAGCGGGGCAAAAGAAGCTGACATTCGGAAAGGCGTTCGGTTGGATTATCGCCGTTTGGCTTTTGTTCGTACTCGTGAAGGTTGGCTTGGTCGCGGCGCTCACCTGATACACTGGCCCGAATGGGCTTTCAATTTGAGGTTCTAGCGACCGATCCATCAGGGGCTCGTCTGGGCCGCTTGACCACGCCGCACGGCGTGATTGAGACTCCGGCGTTCATGCCCGTGGGCACGGCGGCCACGGTCAAGGGCGCGACGCAACAGGACCTCGAAGACCTCGGCGTTCAGATTCTACTCGCCAATACCTATCATCTCTGTCTCCGTCCCGGCCACACGCTCATTCGCGGACTGGGCGGTTTGCACGAATTCATGTCCTGGCCGCGGCCGATCCTGACCGACTCGGGAGGTTTTCAGGTTTTCAGTCTGAGCGATCTCCGAAAAGTTAGTGACGACGGCGTGCGGTTCCGCTCCCATCTCGACGGTTCCGAACATTTTCTGTCGCCGGAAAAGGCGATGGAAATTGAGATCGCGCTCGGCGCGGACATTATTATGGCGCTTGATGAGTGCATCGAAGCGCCGGCCTCTGAATCCATCACGCGCGAGGCGGCCGCGCGCACGGTGGACTGGGCACTGCGTTGCCGTGATTATTTCGAGCGCCACGGACAGGCCGAGCGCCAATTGCTCTTCGGCATCGTGCAGGGCGGAACGCACGGTTCGTTGCGGCGCGAGAATGCGGACGCGCTGGTCGATCTGAATTTTCTCGGCTACGCGATCGGCGGACTTGCAGTGGGCGAACCTCACAGCATTACATGCGAGATGACGGAGGTTGTCAGCTCGCGCCTTCCCGCGGATCGTCCCCGTTATCTTATGGGCGTCGGCAAGCCCGAGCAGATTCTTGATTACGTCCGGCTCGGCATCGACATGATGGATTGTGTGTTGCCAACGCGCAGCGCGCGCCATGGATGCCTGTTTACATCGAAAGGACGAGTGTTGATTCGCAATGCGCGCTACGCCAGTGATCCGCGGCCACTCGACGAAGACTGTGCGTGTGCGGTTTGTCGCCGATATTCACGTGCCTACTTGCGTCATCTGTACTCGACAGGAGAATTCCTCGCCACGATTTTGAACACCCACCACAACCTCCACTTTTACCTTGACATGATGCGGCAAATCCGCGACGCTATCCGTTTTGGAAACCTAGAAAGACTCCGCTCTGACCTTCAGGCACGCCTCACATAGGCAAACCCAAGCGGGCGCTGGGTGCGGCAAAGGTAGGAGCAGCGTCTTCGGGTGACGGCGGTTTGGGTCCGCCGACTCCGGTGGTTTTGCCCGCTTCGGCGAAGAAAAGGCACAACAATGGCCGTAACCGGCATTGCGTTTCCACTCGAAATGGCGCTTCAGGCGCCTGCGTCATCCCCGTTTGGTGGAGTGGTGGGTTTTCTCCCGATTTTGTTGATTATAGGAGTCTTCTATTTCCTGATGATCATGCCGGCGCAGCGCCGCCAGAAGAAGGTCGCCGAAATGCTTAGGAATCTCAAGAACGGCGACAAGGTGATCACCAACGGCGGCATCTACGGCACGATCGTCGGGCTCGAGGACGACGCAGTTCAGCTTCGCATTGCCGATCAGGTGAAAATCAAAGTCGCCCGCAGCGCCGTCGCAGGACTTCAGGCCGAAAACAAGGAGAGCTAGAGAGCCGGCATGAATCCGCAGCTCAAGTGGAAGTTCGTTTTGATTCTCCTTGTTCTTCTGGTCTGTATTTTTGGCGTGATTGGCCTTCCCAACGCTCCTACTTCGCTCGCGCAAGTCAGAAACAATCTCGGCGATCGAATTCATCTTGGGCTTGATCTGAAGGGCGGCAGCCATCTCGTGCTGCAAGTTCAACTCGAGGAAGCCATCGCGCAGCACTGCGATGAAACGGTGGACGAACTGAAGAACCAGCTTCGCTCGAAAAATGTCGGCGTTGGCGAAATCCGCGAAGTTGACGACACGCACATTCTGGTGCGAAATGTCGAGTCCACTTTCACGGGTGCTTTCCGCGATATTATCAACAGTCAATTCACCGATTGGACCATGGGACCGGCTGCAGGTGAGACCAGCGGCTACTTGCTCACGATGAAGCCGTCGGTGATTGCCGACATTCGACAGACCACGATGAATCAGACGCTTGAGACCATCACGCGCCGCATCAACGCGCTTGGTCTTACCGAGCCGACGATCGCGTTTACCGGGCGCAGCGATGACGAAATTCTCGTGCAACTTCCGGGGGTCGGAGATCCGACGGCGGCAAAGGAAGTCATACGTGCAGGCGGTCAACTGCAGCTCGTTCGAGTGGCCGACGGTCCTTTTGTGTCGGAACCGGAAGCGCTGGCCAAGTACGGCGGAGTCCTCCCGCCCGGAACGGTTCTGGTTCCCGGGCGACCCGAGTCGTCTGGACCCTCGCAGCCGAGTGGAACCGTTTACTACGTTCTCGATAAGGTGCCGGTTGTGACGGGGCAGGATCTGCGCAATGCCGACGCGAGTCCCAGCACGGACAATCCCGGCTTTTACGAAGTGGGTTTTAAGCTCTCGACGGCGGCCGCAGGCCGCTTCGGAACTTTTACCGAGCAACAGGCCGCGATCGGTGGGCGCATGGCCGTGGTGCTCGATCGCCAAGTGTACGAGGCGGCCACGATCAAGTCTCGAATCGAGGACTCTGGCCGGATCACAGGAAGCTTCAGCCAGGAATCGGCCCAGGATTTAGCGCTGGTGCTTCGCGCCGGCGCCCTGCCTGCATCGATCAAGTACCTGGAAGAGCGCACCGTTGGCCCTTCACTCGGTGCCGATTCGATCCGCGAAGGCGTCCGCGCCTCGATCGGCAGCATGATTGTCGTGATGATATTTCTCGTAATCTATTACCGGTTGAGCGGTGTCAATGCCGTTGTAGCGCTGATACTCAACCTGGTCATTCTGGTCGCCTTCATGGCCTATCTCGGAGCGGTGTTGACGCTGCCGGGCATTGCCGGCGTGATTTTGACGATCGGTATGGGCGTCGACTCCAATGTTCTTGTTTTCGAGCGAATACGGGAGGAACTGCGCAACGGCAAGGTTGCGGCTCCCGCCGTCGAAACGGGATTCGACCGCGCCTTTCTGACGATTATCGACACGCACGTCACGACGGTCGTGTCCGCGATCTTTCTCTTTTTGTTTGGCACCGGCCCGGTTCGAGGGTTTGCGGTTACGCTGGTGATCGGCCTGAGTGCCAACCTGTTTACGTCGATTTACGTGTCGCGAGCGATTTTCGATTACCACCTGTCGAAGATGGACCGGCAGGCGCAGTTGAGCATTTGAGCTAGACCAAAAGCTTGGGACCACACTTGACGAGGCGATTTTCGGGAACAAACCGGGGCATGCCGGTGTCCAAATAAACGGATAGGACTGGGGAATGGAACTCTTCCGCAACGTCAACATCGACTGGATGGGGAAAGCGAAGTACTTTGTGGCGCTATCCCTGTTCTTGCTAATCGCCGGGTGGGTTTCCATTTACCGGACCGTGGTGGTGAAGCACGGCACGCTCTACGGCATTGATTTCCGCGGGGGCACGCTCGTTTATGTCCGATTCGCCGGTCCACCACCGATCGATCAGCTCCGCAAGGGTTTACAGCAAGCGGGTCTCGCAAACAGCACAATCCAGGGAATCAGCGACACGCAGAATGTGGGATCGAAGAACGATGTCGTCATCGGACTCGAACAGTCAAGTAGCGATCAATCGCTCGACGCAGGCAAGCAGAAGATTCTCGACGTGCTGCACGCAACTTTTGGAGGAGGCGCTTCGGGCAAGCCCGACTTCAACTCGGCGACTCCGGCCGACGTCGCTAGCGACCTCACGCGCCGTGATCCTCTCTTGCTCGGAACAAACGCCGGCGACCGCTACAACCAGCTCGCAAGCCGTCTGACGGCCGCTCGCGACTCCGATCACGGCGGCATTGTGACCAGTTTCGATCAGCTCAGAAGCGTGGAGGGAGTCACACCTGCCGTAGCGAGCGCTCTATCCAATGATTACTCGCTCAGCGATTTCGCGATCCGCGACGCCGAGATTGTCGGCCCTCGAGTAGGAGCACAATTGCGCCGCCAAGCGGTGCTTGCAACACTCTATGCCCTGGGAGGCATGTTGGTGTATATTGCCCTCCGTTTCGAGTGGGTTTACGGGGCCGCAGCCGTCATCGCCGTCTTCCACGACGTGTTGATCACGCTCGGTTTCTTCTCGCTCTTCCATTACGAAATTTCGCTGACGGTGATCGCGGCGTTGCTGACGCTAGTCGGATACTCGATGAACGACACGATCGTGATCTTCGATCGTGTGCGCGAAAATCTGCGCTTGATGAAGCGGGAAACGTATCCTGAAATCGTCAATAAGTCGATCAACCAGACGCTTTCGCGCACGATCCTCACCAGCGGTTTGACGTTCCTCACCGTGGTCGTGCTCTGGCTCATGGGCGGGGAGGTTCTCCGTGCGTTCTCTTTTGCCATGGTGATAGGAGTTATGGTAGGAACGTACTCCAGTTTTGGTATTGCAGCACCAATTGTGGTGGTTTGGAACAAGTATTACGGTGGAAGGGGAACAACCGTCCGCGCCGGATCCGCAGCCGATAAGCGCGTGGTAGCGGCCGCAAGGAGATAGGACCATGTTCGAACAGCTCGTCGTTTCCAGCGCTCAGGCGAATCGAACGAACAAGCCGTGGACAGTGACTGTGTCTGCGATCGTGCAGTGTCTGATCGTAGGCATCTTCATTTTGATTCCACTCATCTATACGGAAGCGCTACCGAAGGGGATGCTGAACACGTTCTTGGTCGCTCCTGCACCGCCGCCACCCCCGCCACCACCGGCCGCCCCGGTCAAGGCGATCGTGAGGCCGCGAATCGTAACTCCGCAGAGGATGGTGGCTCCCACCGTTATCCCGAAAACGGTCCAAATGATTAAGGACGAGGCTCCCGACGTCGGCGCTGTAGGAGTCGAAGGTGGCGTGGGCGGTGGGGTGCCAGGCGGCGTACTTGGAGGAATTATCGGCGGCGCAGCTCCGCCACCTCCTCCGAAGCCCACCCAGACGCGCATCCGCGTCGGCGGCAACGTGCAGGCAGCTTCTTTGGTCCGTAAGGTTGACCCTGTCTATCCGCAGATCGCAAAGACGGCGCACGTTTCTGGCACCGTCGTGCTGCACGCGATCATTGCAAAGGACGGGACGATTCAGCAGCTCGAGTATGTGTCGGGGCCACCGCTCTTGATGCGCGCCGCGATGGATGCTGTGCGCGAATGGCGCTATAAGCCCACGCTGCTGAATGGTGATGCAGTCGAAGTCGACACAACGATTCAGGTCGTATTTACTCTCGGTGGCTAGGCAGGGCCGGACCCGTGCGCGGGTCCGTATGGGGTAGGAAATTCCGACCGGCAGTATACGGCTGCCGAGATCGTTTGGCGATGATGGAGGAGGATCGAAAGCTATGGTTGCGAACGCAATGTTGGTAAGTTTGCTGGCAATGTTTCAGGATCAGGCTCCTGAGGTCGGGTGGGACCTGCTCGCCATGTGGCATAACATGGGTATTCCGGCCAAAATCGTGGTCGGCATCCTGTTCGTGATGTCCGCGTGGTCGGTAGGCATCATGATTGACCGGGCGCTGATGTACAGCGCGGCCCGGAAGCAGTCGCGCATCTTCGTGCAGCAGGTGGCAGGTGCGCTGAAGGACAACAAGCTTGACGAAGCGATTTCGATCGCCGAGCGCAACAAGAAGAGCCATATCGCCAAAGTCGTCGCCACGGGTCTTTCGGAGTTTCAGGCGGCTTCTGCGCAGGTGAGCGACGAAGAGGTCATCGAAGCGGCCCGGCGCGGCCTGGAACGCTCTGTCGCCATCGTGCACGCGGAGATGAAGCGAGGTCTTTCCGGCCTTGCAACGATCGGTTCGACGGCGCCATTCGTCGGCCTCTTCGGCACGGTCGTCGGCATCATCAACGCGTTTAAGGGCATTGCGAGCTCGAAAGTAACGGGTCTCTCGGCGGTCGCGGGTGGTATTTCGGAAGCGCTGGTCACCACTGCGCTTGGTTTGCTCGTCGCGGTCCCGGCGGTGTGGACCTTCAACTACTTCACCAACCGCGTGGAAGCTTTCGACGTCGAGATGGACAACTCGTCGATGGAGTTGGTCAACTACTTCATTACTCGTCGAGGCGGAAAGAAGTAAGCGATGGCCTATAAGCCCAAAGCACCGCCGGTAATGGCCGCCCCGAACGTCATCCCGATGGCGGACATCATGCTGGTGTTGCTCATCATCTTCATGGTGATCACGCCGATGTTGCAGCATGGCGCTCCCGTGGATATGGCCAAGGCCGAGAACGCGGACAAGATGCCGAACGCGGACCGGGATGACGCAATCATCGTGGCGGTCACGCGCGACGGCAGGCTCTTCCTCAGCCCGGGGAACAAAGAGATCGGCCTCGAACAGATCACCGACAACGTTAAAGACCTCGTCACCGGCCGTCTCGATAAGACCGTCTACGTTCGGTCCGATGCGCGCGCAAAATACGGCGACGTCGTAAAGGCGGTCGACGAAGTTCGCGCAGCTGGCGTTGAGAACATCGGCCTGCTCACTGAAAAGATTCAGGCCAAGGGCGCACCGCCTCCGCCGCCCGGTGACTAGGCTCAAAGGCACGCCCGACCATACATAGCACTAAGGAGTTTTCTCATGGGAATCGCAGTTGGTGGAAGCAAGGAGGGGCCCGTTTCTGACCCCAATGTTGTTCCTCTAATTGACGTGCTCTTGGTTTTGATCATCATTTTCATGGTGATTACGCCGCGCGTTCCGACGGGATTGCCGACGATCGTTCCGCAGCCTCCTCCGCCAAACGAGGAGCAGCAACCGCCCGACAATCGCACGATCGTGGTATCCGTGCTGCAAGGCGGAAAGCTCAAGATCAACCAGGACGACAGCGATTGGAACATGCTCGGCAGCCGTCTCTTCGACATCTTCAAAGAGCGAGCGGACAAGGTCGCGTTTGTGAAGGGCGATGATGAAGTTCCGTTCTCACAGGTGGCGAGGGCGATCGACATCATGCGCGGCGCGGGCATCGATCACGTAGGCCTCATCACAGCAAAGATCGAAGCGGGCCAGTAGTTCGGATCGCGGAAGCATCCGTTTGATTGCCGTGCCGGCTCAGGGACATTGTTCCTCGCTGGTACGGCCACCGATTTCATAAGGAGAGCAGGGATGCAGCGCAAGTCCCACGTTTGGTTCCTTGTGGCTGTCGTTTTGACCTCGTGTGCCGCTGGAGTTGGCTGCGATAAGTTGCGCGCGCGCGACAGGCTCAATAAGGGCGTCAACGCCTACAAGAACGGGCAGTTTGACCAGGCGATCGAGTATTTCAAGGAAGCGAAGGATCTCGATCCGACCCTAACGAACGCCCAGCTCTACCTCGCTACCGCGTATGCGAGCCTGTACATTCCGGGTGCGCCTTCCCAGGATAATATCCGCAATGGCGAGCAGGCCGTGGCGGAGTTCAAAGCCATTCTGGATGCCGATCCGAACAACCTCGCGGCGATCGACGGGATCGGCTCGATACTTTACAACATGGGTGGAAGCCCGTTCGATGCAGCCAAGCTGAACGAATCGAAGTCTTACCATGAGAAGCACATTCAGATTAAGCCTGACGATCCGGAGCCGTACTACTGGGTCGGCGTGATCGATTGGTCGCTGGCGTTCCGCGCGAATAAGGACCTGCGCGATGCGTACAACAAGACTGCGAAGAAGCCGATCAAGGAAGGCGATCCACTGCCGCCCGCAGTCGCTAAGGATTTTGCCGCGAAATACGGCTCGGTCGTCGACGACGGAGTCGCGAGCCTGCAAAAGGCCCAGACCCTGCGCTCGGAATATGACGACGCCATGGCGTATCTCAACCTCCTCTATCGCCAGAAGGCCGACATGGAGACCACGACCGACGCTCGCAACCAGGATCTGCAGACGGCTGACGATCTGGTCGAGAGAGTGAAAGCCATCAAACAGAAGAAGGCAAACATCACCCCGAGCTCGTAGTCACAATCCTGGGGACTGGCGTAGTTTCTCAACCGGCGGGCCCTTGAGGGCCCGCTGTTTTTTTTGAGGCAGCCAATCCCCGCGTTGTGCGAAGATGCGAGCCATGAAATCCGATGGAAGCGGTCGCTTTGCAGCCGTCCTGACGAGCGCGGTTTTGGCTGCTCTCCTTACACTGCTATCCGCACATGTTCTCGGTGGCATGGCGAGACCCGCGACGCTCCCTGCGACCTCGCAACAGGCAACTCCGCCCGCTTCCGCACAAGAGATTCCTGCTTCCCAAACGATCGGGCCCGATCAGCTCGCAAATGAGCTTGCCCGCAAGGACAAGCCAATCGTAGTCTGCGTCGCTCCGCGGTTCCTCTACGACGGCGCGCATATCCCAGGCGCGCTGTTTCACGGTGCTACGTCCACTGACAAAGGCCTTGCGGATTTCAAGCAATGGGCGGCGAGCACTGCAAAGGATAGAAACATCGTGCTCTACTGCGGATGCTGTCCGATCACGCGATGTCCGAACGTCCGCCCGGCGCTAGCGACTTTGCACGAACTGGGCTTTACGAACGTGAAAGTTCTTTGGCTCCCGCAGGATTTCCATACCGACTGGATACAGAAGGGCTACCCAACTGAAAAGAGCCAGTGACGATCAGGCGCCGCGACCGCGCACTGTCACTTCGCCTGGATCGATTTGAGATAACTGATCAGATTTTGAATGCGCGCGCTGACTTGTGCTTTGTCCGAATTCGTCGTCGCTTTGAAGATCGTCCCCCACACAGGCATTTCCGCAGGGCCGTGGTTCGGTGCTGGCGTACCATTCCGCAGCACCAACTCGACGTATTCGTCTGGGAACTTGCCGTCGTGGCGCTTTGTAAGCGTCGTCAGATCGGGTGGAGGCCCGGTGAATGGCGATGACTCGGGCGGCGGACCGTTTCCTTTCCCGTCATTTCCATGACACACGGCGCAATTCGCCTTGTAGAGTCGGGCGCCCGCGCTCGGAACAGCTTTCTTGGCGGGTGGTTGTTGCGCCGCACAACGGCCGCTCATTGAGCCAGCCAGCGCGAACACCATGGCGGCGGAATAAAGCACACGTCGCGTGCCTCGGTCCGGAGTGCGTGAGTTTCGCATCATGTCTCCGCCGACGGTAGTGCGATCACCTCCGATTGTCAATCCAGTGCGCGCTGATCGAGCCAGCATCGATGTCCGGACACACAAGCGGACAGAAGCTTGCCATTCAGTTAGAATAGAGCATGGACACGGCCAGTCGCCCTGTCGCCAGCCTTGCGTCCCAGCGTGCCGTCGAGCTGCGCTTTAACGAGCTGATCGACAAGGTACGCCGCAACCGGCCCGGCGATGACTTCGAGCTTCTCCGCCGCGCCTACGAGTTCGCCGCTGAGCAGCACAAATCGCAGACCCGGCTCTCGGGGGAACCCTACCTTTCTCATCCTGTCGAGGTAGCGCACGTTCTCGCGGACATGAAGCTCGATGTAACCTCGCTCTGTGCCGCTTTGCTCCACGATGTCGTCGAAGACACGAGGATTCCGATCGAGAAAATTTCCGAACAGTTTGGCTCCGACGTCGGCCGAATTGTCGAAGGCGTAACGAAAATCAGCAAGCTCGACCTCCTCGCGCCGGAAGATCGCCAGGCCGAAAACGTGCGCAAGATGCTGCTGGCCATGGTGAACGACGTTCGCGTCGTGATGGTGAAACTCGCCGACCGCCTCCACAACATGCGCACGCTCGAATACCTCGCGCCCGAACGCCAGCAGCGCATCGCGCGCGAGACGCTCGATATCTACGCTCCCGTCGCCAACCGGCTCGGCATGGGCTTGATTCGCGGTGAGCTCGAGGACCTTGCGTTCCGCTATCTCGAACCGGAATCGTTTCTCGAGTTGCAGAAGAAAGTCGCCTCCAAGCAGAAAGTCTTCGACAAGTTTCTTCAGGAAGTCCAGGACGCCATCCGTGAGAAAATGGTCGAAAACGGCATTCCCGCCGAAGTGCAGGGCCGCACCAAACGACTTTATTCCCTGCACCTGAAGATCCAAAAGCAGCAGCGCAATCTCGACCAGATCTACGACCTATTGGCTGTGCGCGTGATCACCGACACGGTGAAAAACTGCTACGCCGCACTCGGCGTCATCCATCAGATCTGGCGGCCTGTTCCAGGGCGTTTTAAAGACTATATCGCCATGCCACGGCCGAATCTCTACCAGTCACTCCATACGACCGTGATTCATTCCGGCCAGCCCTTTGAGGTCCAAATCCGCACGCAGGAGATGCACCGCATCGCCGACCAGGGCGTCGCGGCGCACTGGAAGTACAAGGGCGGCGCCGAGGTGGTTTCCTCTGCCGACGATCAGCGCATCGTGTGGATGCGGCACCTGATCGAGTGGGTGCAAGAGATGCAGGAGCCGAGCGAGTTTCTCTCGACTCTCCGAGTCGATCTCTATCCCGAAGAGGTGTACACGTTCACACCGAAAGGGCGCGTCGTCGTCCTCCCGCGCGGTGCCACACCGGTCGACTTCGCATACGCAATCCACACCGAAGTCGGCCACCAGTGTTCCGGTGCGAAGGTGAATGGCGAAATGGTTCCTCTGCGCCATGCGCTGGCCAACGGTGACGTCGTCGAGGTCGTGACCCAGAAAGGTCACACGCCTTCCCGCGATTGGCTCTCTTACGTTCGCACGTCCCGCGCCCGCAGCAAGATTCGCCAGTGGATCAATCTGCACGAACGCGAGGAAGCCACCGAGGTCGGCCGCCGCCTGCTCGACAAAGAGGCCCGCCAGGTGGGCGTTAATTTGAAGCGGATCACACAGGAGGAATGGCAGCGTGCCGCCTCAGAATACGGCGCCGGACGCGTCGAAGATCTCTACGCCGGACTGGGCTACGGCAAGTGGTCCGCTCGTCAGGTCCTTGCGAAAGTGACTGGCCAACCGCTGCCAGGGCCGGCGGAGGAGCAGCAACCTAAGCCCGGCGCCACTATCAAGCGCATGCTCGGAATGGATGAGGCGACGATTGTTGTGAAAGGCCACGACGATTTGATGGTGTATCGCTCGAAGTGCTGCAACCCGATTCCGGGCGACGATATCATCGGCTATGTTACGCGCGGGCGTGGCATCGCGGTTCACAGCAGGAACTGCCCTAATGTGGAGAATCTACTTTACGAAGCCGATCGGCGCATCGCGGTAGAATGGGCGGGCTCGACGCAGGCGGAATTTCCCGTTCGCTTGCGCATTTTCACCGAGGACCGCCCCGGGATGCTCGCGGCGATTACGAGCGTCATAAGCGACACAGGTGCGAATATCCGCACATTTGAAAGCGGCGGAGACGACAACACACGCGCGCGTATAGAAGTGGCGCTTGACGTGCGTGACCGTAAGCAGCTCGAACATATCCTCGGTGGAATTAGGCGCATCCCCGGCGTCTTCGATATCGAGCGCGTCTACAACGTCTAGATCCTTTGCGCGCGGTCATACCTCTTGCGCCACATGCACCTCCCACCCTGTTTGCGAAGCGTAAAATAAATTCATGGGGTCGCTTTCGGCGCACCGTTTTGCTGACGGTTGGGACCGCTCCGTATCTCTGTGGCGGTCGACGGCTGTGCCTTTGCTTGTAGCATTGATCCTGTCGGCCGCCGGTTGCCACTCGATTCCTCCCGTCGATACCAAGCCGCTCGATACCGCGGGCATGACTTACGATTCGATTCAGCAACTCAAGACGCTAGAGATCACGACTGCTGAAGTCGGTGAAGTCGCCGCCGCGCGCGAAGCGGGATTTTCTGACGCAAACTGCATTTCGGTGTTTAGGATCTATCGCGATCGCAAACAGCCGTTCGATGCCGGAGAAGCGATCGCAGGACTGATCGGCGCGCGGATGAATGAGGCGACGATCATCGACCTGGCTCGGCTCAATCAGTTGGGACTCACTGCCGGTGAGTATGAAGCCATGCGGCTTGCCGGCCTTTCTGACGCCATCGTCGTGGAAGTCGCGCGTCACCGCGCCGCGAACCAGCCGGTTCTCTCCGGAGCATCGCTTGCGGGACTCAAAAATGTTGGCGTGCGCGAATCGACGCTTTTCGAGCTGGTCCGGCGAGGCGTTCCGGATTCGAAGGCGAACGAGATCAACTCATTCCGGCGCCATGGTGGAACCGACGTCGAAATCTTGAAGCGCTTCACCGGTTCGACATAATCCGCAAGCACCCATATCCTTTCGTCGTGCCTCGAGACTGGCTCGATCTTTTCCGTCTTTGCCCTGTGAGCGGCTCCCGGTAGAATCTTCACATCTTGAAGCGCATACTTCCTCGCTCGATTGTCCTCGGTTTGATCCCCACGCTGATTCTGCTTTGCGCGTATTCGTGTGCGGTTCCCCTCGCGCCCGGCTACCGGATTATTAAGCAGTCGTGCGAGGTGCACTTTGTTCCTGGCCCGTCGGCACAACTCGAGATTCACGAGCTGTACGAGCTCCGGAACGTAGGCAATAGTGACCTCATGCTTCTCGACGCAAATTTTCCGGATGAGAAAGAGTTCGGTCGCACCGATCTTCGCGCCGAAATCGATGGCCGCGCCGCTGCGCTCGCTCCTCTTCCGGGCGATTATCAAGCCGAACAGCCCAGCGCCCTGCGCATCGCACTTGATTCGCCCTGGCAGCCTAAGCAGACTCGAATCCTATCGATCGAATACAGTTTCACTTCCCCCGGAAACTCGGGAACCCGCATTACGCTCGGCGAGAGCGAATTTCACATGGGCTCGCGCGGCTGGTTTCCGGAACTTCAGCGTCCTAGACACTTGCTTGCGCCGGACCCAAAGCCGCTCGTTCCTGTGGTCTACACGTTTCGCGTCCCCTCGGATTTCGTCGTGCTGGCTCGGGGAACGCCCAAGGGCCAGAGAAGAGACGGGAACGAAACCGAGTACCGCTTCGTGGTCACGAGCGACGATTTGCCGCCATTCGTCGTCGCTGGCCGCTACATCGCCACGCCTGCGAACCCGAGAGGGCAATCGGCGGCATTTTGGACGCTCCAGCCGCTCAAAGATGATCCGGCTCCGACTCTCCAGCAGATCGCCGCGGCGTGGAACACACTTGAAACCGACTTCGGGCCGCTGGACAAGAACATCTTTCTACCGCACATTGTCGAATCGCCAGAACTGCGCGGTCGTCTTTCCGGTGAGGACGGCGCCGCAGCCGTCGCTTTTCCCGGTGGCGCGATTGTCAATCCCGCGGCTCTCGCGCTCGGCGTCGGCAGTAGCGAATTTCTAGACCTCGTCTCTCACGCGCTGGCCCACAATTGGTTCGGCGACGAACTCCGCCCCAGCTCCGAGTCGTCGATCGGCATTGGCGAGGGACTGCCCGCGTACGCGACGATCGTAATCGACGAAGCTCGCAACGGCGCAGCAGGCCGCCGCCGTCGCGTGATGGAATATCTGCGCCGGTACGATGAGGCTCGCACCCGCGCAGACGAAAAACCTTTGGCGGGCACGATGCTGACTGACGCGATTGGCCCTCGGCGCATTGCGCTCGCGAAGGCGCCCCTGTTTTATGTCGCACTGGAAGATGTCTGCGGACCGACCGAAGTCCGGAGAGGTCTGGCGCGTCTCGTAACGCTCATGCGTGGCCAGGAGGTCGACTACAAAATCTTGCGTTCTGCACTCGAACAATCAACCAACCGAGACCTCGGCCAGATGTTTCGTTTTTGGCTGAACCAAAGAGGTATTCCCCAGGATTTTCGCGATCGGTATCCGCTCGGCCCAGTCGGACAGGAAACCGGCGAGTAAAGTCATACCTCTTACAAGAGTAGGGAGGCGGCATGAAGGAAGCAATATCTACGACGAGCGCGCCCAAAGCCATTGGTCCATATTCGCAGGCGATCAAGGCGAACGGGTTCATTTTCACAGCGGGTCAAATCGCGCTCGATCCCGCAACTGGCCAATTGATCGAGGGAGACATCGCGCGCCAGACCGCGCGTGTACTCGAAAGTCTCAAGGGAATCGTCGAAGCGGCCGGCTCGTCGCTCAATCGGGCGGTGAAAGCCACGGTCTATCTGAAAGACATGAACGATTTCGCCGCGATGAACGAAGTCTATGCCCGGTATTTCCCGACCAACCCGCCAGCCCGCTCGACTGTGGAGGCGGCGCGCCTGCCGCGTGATGTTCGCGTCGAGATCGATCTCGTCGTTCTCGGCTGAACTCGGCGGACCTTTAGCGCGGCGCTGCGTAAGCAGCAATGCGATTTGAGCGATCTATCGAGCCAAATCCGGCTTCGCGACGGCGTTCATAATCCTGTAAGATTTGTAGCGGACAGTATTTGGGGAACTATCCCGCCGCAGCTTCAATGCGAGCATCCAGATTCCGGTATGAGCGACCAAGACTACGATCTGATTGTCATCGGTAGCGGCCCGGCGGGCCAGAAGGGCGCCATTTGCGCAGCCAAACTGCGCAAGAAGGTCGCCGTGATCGACCGCCGGATGATGATCGGCGGAGTCTGCGTCCACACGGGAACGATCCCGAGTAAGAGCGTGCGCGAGGCCATCTTCCAATTGACTGGCATCGCGGTGCGCACCTTCTATGGCAACAACTACCGCGGCAACGGTGACGTTTCGCTGCAGGATCTTTCCTTCCGCGTCAACAGCATCGTCTCTCGAGAAACCGATGTCATACGCGCGCAGCTCAAGCGCAACAGTGTCAACGTGTACCAAGGTCTTGCGAAATTCGCCGACCCGCACACTATCGAAATCCAAGGAGACGGCGATAAGACTACCTTGCATGGCGAAAACGTATTAATCGCGTGTGGCACGCGCCCGGCTCGCAGCCCTGACATTCCCTTTGACGGCAAGCGCATTTTTGACACCGACGATTTCAACGGTATCTCCATCCTTCCCCGCGAAATGATCGTCGTGGGCGCCGGCGTTGTTGGCCTTGAATATGCCTCGTTTATGGCAGCGCTAGGTTCGGAAGTCACTCTGATTGACCAGCGGCCCCAGCTCCTCGATTTCGTCGACCGCGAGATCATCGAAGCGCTCGCCTACCACCTGCGCCAGATGGGCGCCACGTTTCGGCTCGGCGAAAAGGTTACCCGCGTGGGTTACGACGAGCAGCGCGGCCGGGTCTTTGCCGAGCTCGAGAGTGGCAAGAAAGTCCAGGGCGACGTCCTGCTTTACGCCGTCGGCCGGCAAGCGAACGGTGACCAACTGTGTCTCGAGGCCGCAGGCTTGCGAGCCGATTCGCGCGGCAAGATAGCAGTCAACAATTGCTACCAGACAGCGGTCCCGCATGTCTATGCTGCCGGCGATGTAATTGGTTTCCCGGCGCTCGCAAGTACGTCGATGGAACAGGGGCGCCTCGCCAGCAGCCACATGTTCGGCGCACCTTGCGAAAACATGTCGGACCTTTTTCCCTACGGCATCTACACGATCCCTGAAATATCGATGGTCGGACAGACGGAAGAAAGGCTCACGGCCGCAAAGGTACCTTACGAGGTGGGGATTTCGAAATACTCGGAGCTCGCCAAGAGCATGATGCTTGGCGACGAATCCGGCATGCTCAAGATGCTTTTTGACCGCAACACAAAGAAACTCCTCGGCGTCCACATCATCGGCCAGCGCGCCACCGAAATCGTCCACATCGGCCAGGCCGTGCTCGCGCACGGGGGCTCGATTGAATATTTCCGCGACACGGTCTTCAACTATCCCACGCTTGCCGAAGCCTACAAGGTCGCTGCGCTGGACGGCCTCAATAAACTCTAGCTTCGGCGTGCGCTTCACTGCATCGCCACTTCGTCCACGGTATTGCGAGAGTCGATAAAAGACGAGAGCGACTAACTCAATCGAGTTGTATATAATCCCGCCCATCATGCCAAGCCAGGAAACGATTTATGAGGTAGCCGACCGCGTCGCAACGATCACTCTCAATCGTCCCGACAAGCTCAACGCGTGGACCGCCGTCATGGAACAGGAAGTGAGAGCAGCGATCGGTGAAGCTGAGCGGGACGACCACGTGCGCGTGATCGTTCTTACCGGCGCCGGCCGAGGGTTTTGCGCGGGTGCGGACATGTCGCTGCTCAAAAGTGTGGTAGACCGGGGCGTTGATAGGAGCGTTCGCGCGACGGCGCTTTCGGCCGAAGGCGAGGCGAAAAACGTCCGCCCTGACTTTCAAAAAAAGTACTCCTATTTTCCGGCGGTCGAAAAGCCGGTGATCGCGGCCATCAACGGTCCTGTCGTAGGCCTCGGGCTTGTCATCGCGCTCTATTGCGACCTGAGATGGGCATCGGATGCCGCACGCTTCAGTACGACATTTGCGCGACGGGGCCTGATCGCCGAGTACGGGATGGCTTGGATGTTGCAGCGGCTCGTGGGTCTGCCGAACGCGCTCGACCTTCTCCTCACAGCGCGGACGATCGACGCCGCTGAAGCGCTGCGCATGGGTCTCGCAAACCAAGTGTTTCCTCAAGACGTCTTTGCAGAGAAAGTTCGCGAGAATGCTCGTGAGATGGCGTCAAGCGTCAGCCCGCGTTCGACGCGAGTGATCAAGCGTCAGGTGTACGACGCGATGTTTCAGAGTCTTGCCGAGGCGTTTGAAGTCTCCGAGCGCGAGATGCTCGCGAGTCTGCAGAGTGAGGACTTCAAAGAGGGCGTCGCGCACTACCTCGAAAAACGCGCTGCCGCCTTTACCGGCAGGTAAGAGATCCGCGTGAAATTCGAAACGAGCGACAAAGTGAAGGACCTCGAACGTCGCCTTCTGGCGTTCATGGACGAGCACATCTATCCGAACGAGCAGCGCTTTCACGACGAGGTCGAACGCAATCGTTGGACTCCCACGAAAATTGTCGAGGAGCTTAAGCCGAAGGCTCGGACTGCGGGTCTCTGGAACCTGTTCCTGCCTGATAGCGAATACGGCGCCGGCCTGACGAATCTCGAATACGCGCCGCTGTGCGAAATCATGGGCCGAAGCCACATGGCTCCGGAAGTGTTCAACTGTTCGGCGCCGGACACTGGGAACATGGAAGTGCTCGCTCGATATGGCTCTGCGGAACAAAAAGAGCGTTGGCTTAGACCGCTGCTCGCAGGCGAAATCCGTTCATGCTTCGCGATGACGGAGCCTCAGGTTGCTTCGTCTGACGCAACCAACATCGAGGCGAGCATCATTCGTGACGGCGGCGAATACGTCATCAACGGACGGAAGTGGTGGACTTCCGGTGCGGGGGATCCGCGCTGCAAGATCGCTATCTTCATGGGCAAGACTGATCCTTCGGCGCCCGTCCACAGGCAGCAGTCGATGATTCTCGTGCCCATGGATGCGTCCGGCGTCAAGATCGAGCGGCTGCTCACCGTTTTCGGTTACGACCACGCGCCACACGGGCACGGCGACGTCACGTTTAGAAATGTCCGAGTGCCCCTTTCCAACATGCTGCTTGGCGAGGGACGCGGTTTTGAAATTGCGCAGGGGCGGCTGGGCCCGGGCCGCATCCATCACTCCATGCGCTGTATCGGTCTTGCCGAGCGGGCGCTGGAAACGATGTGCAAGCGCGTGCAATCCCGAGTGGCCTTTGGCAAACCGCTCGCCGAACAAGGGACCATCCGCGCCGACATCGCGAAGTCGCGAATCGAGATCGAGCAGGCCCGCCTGCTCACGCTCAAAGCCGCGTACATGATGGACACGGTTGGAAACAGAGCAGCACGGGGCGAAATCGCGATGATCAAGGTAGTCGCGCCGAATGTTGCGCTGAGCGTTCTGGACCGGGCTATTCAGGCGCACGGTGGCTCCGGCGTCGCGCAGGACACTTTTCTTGCCGCGGCATGGGCTGGCGCGCGAACTTTGCGATTAGCGGACGGCCCCGATGAAGTCCACACTGAGGCGATCGCAAAGCAAGAGCTTCGGAAATGGGCTGCGCCTGCATGAGGACCTTCTCGCCAATGATTGGCGACTGTTTTGTCTCACACTGTTTTTCCTGAAGTGAACCTCGATGGCTGCTCTCATTATCGATACGCCCGGCGCACTTGCCGATTTCGTCGGCCAGGAAGTTGCCGTGACGGATTGGCTGACCATAACGCAGGATCGCATTAGCCGCTTCGCCGAAGCCACCGAAGACCGGCAATGGATCCACGTGGACCCTGAGCGTGCACGGAAGGAATCGCCTTATGGAACAACCATTGCGCACGGTTTCCTCACTCTCTCGCTGATTAGTCGCTTCATGAAGGAAGCGATCCAAATCAAAGGGGGCGTCAAGATGGGCATCAACTATGGTCTGAATCGCGTCCGTTTCCCCTCGCCCGTCCGCGTCGATTCAGAGATCCGCGCGCGCGTGAGCATTCACGCGGCGAAGGAACTTCCGAGCGTGATCCAAGTTGCGTATTCAATCGTCGTCGAATGCCGCGAGACGTCAAAGCCTTGCTGCGTGGCCGAGTGGATCGTCCGCTACTACGTGGACTAACGCTGAACGTGAAACCAGAACTGCTCAGACCTCGCCACTCTCTAAGGACGCGAGTGCAGCCCGCAAGAGAACTCTGACCACGTCGGGCATCTCGGCGAAGCGTTGGTCCTTGGTCAGGCCCTGGTGATAGCGGTAATAGATCTGCTGGACGATCACGGCCAGTTTGAATCGCGCAAGCACAAGGTAGAAGCTAATGCCGGATAAGTCGCGGCCGGTTTTTCGCGCGTAGCGTTCGACCAGTTCCGCGCGAGTCATGCTGCCTGGATAGGTCGAAGGACACCAGCGAATATCTTGCAAATCCTCCGGGTCGTTCGCATCAACCCAATAGGCGAGGGTCGTGCCCAGGTCGGCGAGAGGATCGCCGACTGTCGTCATCTCCCAATCGAGCACTCCAATGATTCGCGTAATATCATTCGGAGCTAAAACGACATTGTCGTATTTGTAGTCGTTATGAATGAGGGCGGCATCGCCCGTAGTCGGCAAGTGCCCTTGCATCCAACTGGCAATGCGAGCGACTTCGGGCAGATCGTGCGTCCGGGAGCCGTAGTAGCGTTCGACCCAGCCGCGAACTTGCCTTTCGACATACCCTTGCGGCTTGCCGAGATCTCCCAATCCTACTGCTTCGTAATCCAAACTGTGCAGCACGGCGAGGTTGTCGATGAACGACTCGCTCACGCGACGAGCCGTTTGAGCGTCAAAGGGCAATCCGGCTGGCGGATCCCGCCGAATGATGATCCCGTGAATTGGCTTCATCAGGTAGAACGGAGCGCCTAGAATCGAGTCATCCTCACAGAAAAGCAAAACCTCGGGTGCCGGTGCATAGGCCGCGTGTAGTTTCGAGAGTACGCGAAACTCGCGGCCCATGTCGTGAGCCGTCTTGACCTTGCTCCCAAACGGCGGGCGTCGTAGGACGAATTCGCGCTCGCCCATGCGCACCAGATATGTCAGGTTCGAATGGCCGCTGGGGTACTGCTCGACCACGAGTGGGCGGCGATCACCCGGGAAATGTCGATCGAGGAATCGTTCAAGCTTCGGGAGATCAAGTTCCTCACCTTTTCTTACCGCCGTTGATCGGTCACAAAGGTCGGCCAAGGACGTCACCAGATCTCACCACCAATACCTCAAGAAATAGGCCTCCTTCAAATGTGGGGAGGTACGGAATGAGCCGAGCGAAATCCATTGGGAGGTCGTTGCCTCGGGGGCTAAGCCGTTACGCTTTGCTCTGCCCTGAAATCGGCAAACGTGCGACCCTGTTTCGCCAGCTGCGCGAGCAACGGAGCGGGCTGCCAGAGCTCTCCGTGTTGATGCTCGAATTCGCAAACGCGGTCGTACACCTTTCTCAGGCCGACCGTGTCGGCAAACCACATCGGGCCGCCGCGGTATGCCGGAAAACCGTATCCGTTGAGGTAAATGATGTCGATGTCTACCGCGCGCAGCGCATAGCCTTCTTCGAGAATTCGCGCACCTTCATTCACCAGAGCAAAAAGGCAGCGGTCCAGGATCTCATCCGTAGAGATATGTCGCTGCGGAATGCCAGCTTCGGCCGACCATTTGCGTGTAAGTTCCGTAACTTCGGGATCAGAGATCGCCCGCCGCTTTTCATCGTACTTGTACCATCCCGCGCCGGTCTTCTGCCCATAGCGGCCGAGCTCGCACAGCCGATCCCCGGCCATCGGTTGACGGACGCCCGGTTTTTCCAGATGGCGGTACTCCTTACGGATGCGCCAGCCGACATCGAGACCTGCGAGGTCGCCCACGGCGAGCGGGCCCATCGCCATACCGAATTCGTAAAGCGTTTTATCCACTGCCTCGACAGTCGCACCTTCCTCAACCAAGAAGACCGACTCGCGCACGTAGGGATGAAACATCCGGTTGCCGACAAATCCGCGGCAGTTACCAACCAGCACGCCGATTTTGCCGAGCTTCTTTGCAAGCTGCATCGTCGTGGCGATCACTTCTTTGCTCGTCTTCTTCCCGCGGACGATTTCGAGCAAGCGCATGACGTTGGCCGGGCTGAAGAAATGCGTGCCGATGACGAATTCCGGTCGCTTCGTGCTCGAAGCGATTTCATCGATGTTCAGAGTCGAAGTGTTGCTGGCCAGAATTGCGCCCGCTTTGCAAACGCGGTCCAGTTGGCCGAAGACTTCCTTTTTGAGCGACATGCCCTCGAAGACAGCTTCGATCACCATGTCAACTCGCTCGAATCCATCGTAACCGAGTGTCGGCTCGATGAGTTTCAGCCGTTCGTCGACGAATCCCTGGGTGAAGCGCCCTCGCTCAACCGAAGTTGCGTAGTTCTTCCGGATACGTGCGAGCCCTTGGTCGAGCGCCGCCTGATCGGCTTCCTTGAGAAGCACCAGAATCCCAGCATTGGCCAACACCATCGCAATCCCACCACCCATCGTGCCTGCGCCCACGACCCCCGCGGCGTTTACCGGAATCGTAGCCACATCTGTCGGGATGTCGGGGATTTTTGCGACTTCGCGTTCGCCGAAGAAGACATGAATCAGCGCCTTGGACTGGTCCGAATTTAGGCACTCGACAAAAAGCCGCCGCTCCTCACGGGAACCTTCTTTGAAGGGTAGCTTCGTGGCGGCTTCCACCGCATCGATGGCCGCCAGCGGGGCCGTCATGCCGCGCTGCTTTTTTCGCGCGGATTCGCGCGCGGCAGTGAAGACGGCCGAGTTTTGCTCCTCCGTTCCGAGTCTCGAGCCGCGCTCCCGCGTCTTGAGCGTCGGGCGGTCTGCTACTTCTCGTGCAAAACGCACCGCGCCCGCCAGCAGATCGCCTTCGATAATTTGGTCGATGACGCCGAACTTGAGGGCTTCGTCTGCTCTGATGGGATTTCCTTCGGCGCACATCTCGACGGCCTTGGCCACTCCGGCAAGTCGCGGAAGACGCTGCGTCCCGCCAGCGCCCGGTAAGAGTCCAAGCTTCACTTCGGGCTGGCCAAGCTGAGTTCCCGGTGCGGCGATGCGGTAATGACCCGCCATCGCGAGTTCTAGGCCGCCGCCGAGCGCCGTGCCGTGCATCGCCATCACGATCGGCTTGCTGCAGTCTTCGATCTGAAGCAGCAGCGGCAACATCCCCTCGCCGCGCGGCCTCGTGCCGGATCGCAGCTTTTCAAATTCCTTGATGTCCGCGCCGGCCACAAACGTTCGACCGCCGCCTATTACCACGGCGGCTTTGACGCTGTCGTCCTTGGCGATTTGTTCGACTGCTTCCGAAATCCCTTCTGGAACGCCGGGGCTTAGGGCGTTTACAGGAGGATTGTTGATCGTGACAATCGCAATTGCGTCGTCTCGAGTCAATTGAACAAGGTCACTCATGATCGCTGATCCATCTCAGGAAGAGTTTTCAAGCAGTCTGGCTCGATGCCACGCCGGCGTCGATGACAAGACGCGCGATGCGCTCCCGGTGGTACGTTGAGTCGCCAAAGGCCGTCTCGGACGTCTTGGCTCTCTTGTAGTAGAGATGAAGATCGTTCTCCCAGGTGAAGCCCATCCCACCGTGCACTTGAATGCCGCGATTTCCAACGGTTCGGGCCGCATCGCTCGCATACATTTTGGCAATCGAGACGGCGATCGCTGCGTCCGGCGCATTCTGTTCGACCGCCCACGCGGCATAATAAACGGCTGAGCGCGCACTTTCCGTTTCCAGATACATGTCCGCGCATTGGTGTTGGACGGCCTGGTACATCCCGACGGGATTGCCGAACTGCTTCCGCGTTTTCGCGTATTCAACGGTGATGTCGAGGGTGCGTTGCATGCCTCCCACCATTTCCGCGACGAGCGCTGTCGCAGCAATGTCGAGCGGTTGCGCGAGGTCTGCCACGCCGCCAATTCTCTCGGCGGGCGTATTGGTGAACCGCACCGCGTAGATCTTGCGCGTCAGATCCATGATCTTCATTGGCTGGATCGCGATCCCTGGGGCCTTTGCGTCGACGATGAATATTCCGTCGCGCGCGACGACGACCATGAAGTCCGCCACTTTCGCATCCGGCACGAACAGTTTCTCCCCGCTTATCCGTCCGTTCATGGTCGTACTCTGCAAATCCGTCGCTTCCCACCTCGCATTTGCTTCGAGCATCGCAACTGTCGAGCGCGTTTCGCCCGCGGCGATCGGCTCAAGATACTTTTTCTTCTGTTCCGGACTGGCCATCGCGTCGATCATCGCGCCGGCCAGCGCCACCGTTGAAAATAGCGGCCCCGGCAGAAGCGCGCGCCCGGCTTCTTCCATGAGCAAAATCAGTTCCACCTTGCCGAGTCCGACCCCGCCGTACTTCTCCGGGAAAATGACTCCCGTGTAGCCCTGTTCGGCCATTTTGGTCCACAAGCTCTCATCGAACGCTGTTTCGGTGTCCATGAGGCGCCGCACAGTGTGCATGGGGCACTCGCCCGCGAAAAACTTTCGGGCATTTTCTTTCAGCAGCCGCTGGCTCTCGCTCAGTCCGAATTCCATGTTTTCCTCTAGTAGCTTCTTGGCAGCCCCAGCACAAAGTGCCCGATGATGTTTCGTTGCACTTCGGACGTGCCCGCTTCGATCGTGTTTCCACGTGTCCGCAAGTAGCCGTGCGACCAGATTCCGTTGTCGACGGCGCGGCTGTCACCCGCCATCAGCTGTCCAAACGGTCCGAATATCTCTTGCGCGATTTGCTGCAAGCGTTGATTCAGTTCGCTCCAGAAAATTTTCTGAATCGAACCTTCCGGCCCCGGCACGCCCGTGGCCGTGATCCGGCTGAACGCGCGCAGTTGGTTGAGGCGCATAATCTCGATTTCCGCGTAGCACTGCGCCAGCTTCTGCCGCACCAGCGGATCCCTGGACGCGGGCTGCCCGTTTCTTTGAAACGTCCGCGACAGCTCGATCAACCGGTCGATGTTTCGCTTGAACTGAAGATGGAGGCGCGCCCCAAACGAGCCACGCTCAAACATCAGCGTGCTGATCGCAACGTTCCAACCGTCGTTCACTTTGCCAAGAACGTTTTCCGCCGGGACACGCACGTCGCGGAAAAACAACTCGTTGAACTCACTTTCACCGGTCATCTGGCGCAGCGGGCGCACCTCGACTCCCGGTGACTTCATGTCGACGAGCAAAACCGTCAGCCCCTTATGCTTCGGGACGCTCGGATCCGTGCGAACGACGAGTTCACACCAATCAGCGATCCAGCCGAAGCTGGTCCACACCTTCTGGCCGTTGACGACATAGCGGTCGCCCTCGAGACGCGCCTCGGTTTGAAGGCTCGCAAGATCGGACCCCGCGTTGGGTTCCGAGAATCCTTGACACCAAATTTCTTCGGCGCTCAAGATCTTGGGAATGAATCGCTTTTTTTGCGCTTCGGTTCCATAGGCGATAATCGTGGGCCCGATTAATCCGAGACCGAGAGCGTTGGCCATCGAAGGCGCCTGCACTCGTGCCATCTCCTCCCAAAAGATTGCCTGCTGCATGAGCGTCGCGCTGCGGCCTCCGTACTCTTTGGGCCAAGAGACGGCGGCCCATCGACCCTCATGCAGCTTTCTTTGCCAAGCCCGCAGATACGGGAAGGATTCCTCGAGCGGCCTCTCACTCCACTCGGCCCAGTCCTTCGGAACATTCGCTTCAAGCCACACACGCAACTCGTCGCGAAATTGACGTTCTTCGGCGTCTAGATTCAGATCCATTCCACGTACTCCTTGCTTCGTGCGCTCCTGCGGCTCTAGGGCGCTTGCTTGGCAGAACGGTGCAGCAGAACCAAGCCTCTAACCAGATGATCCCTTCCGCACCGGCGCGGCATACTCGGGCCGGGTCGTTTCCTGACCCTGCCAGTATTTCTTGCGGAGCTCCCGCTTGAGAATTTTCCCTGTGCCGGTCTTCGGCAGACTCTCAAAGAATTCCACGGACTTTGGGCACTTGTAGTGCGCCAAATGGAGACGGCAGAATTCGATCAGCTCGTTCTCGCTCAGTCGCGCTCCCGGTCTTAATACGACGAGCGCCTTCGGCACTTCGCCCCACTTGTCGTCCGGTACGGGAATTACAGCGGCCTCCATAACGGCCGGATTCGCAAGAAGTGTTTTTTCCACTTCGAGCGAGGAAACGTTTTCTCCACCGCTGACGATGATGTCCTTCTTGCGGTCCACGATCAGGATGTATCCGTCCTTGTTCCAAGTAGCAATATCTCCGGTGTGGAACCAGCCGCCGCGCATGACTTCCGCCGTGGCCTCGGGCTGCTTCCAGTAACCTTTCATCACGCCGTCGCTTCGTGCGACGATTTCGCCGATCGCCTTCCCGTCACGCGGGACGTCTTGGTCGTTCGTGTCGACCACGCGCAGCTCAACGCCCGGAATCGCGTATCCCGTCATAGCTTTACCCACGAACTGCTGTTCACCCTCCCACGCAAGCCCTGATTTCATCGAGGATGTCGTCAGCACAGGAGCTGTTTCCGTCAAACCGTAGCCCGAGAAACACGTGCAGCCGAACTTCTCTTCCACTTCGCGAACTAAGGTCGGATTGGAGGCCGCCCCGCCGAGCCCGATCGATCTCAGGCTGCTCAGATCGTGCTTCCTTAATTCGGGGCAATTCACCAAGGCGATCGCCATCGCCGGCACAAGGCCCAGGGTTTGTATTCGCTCCTTCTCGATCAAACGGAACACCTGGATGGGATCGAAACGCGAGATCATCACGTGTTTCGAGCCCTTGAGCGTCAGCGTATGCGCAGCGCCCCAGCCGTTCGCGTGAAACAGCGGAATCGTGTGCAGATGTGCCCCGTCGTTCGGAGTCTCGTTGCCTAGGACGGCGCTCAGAGCGTGCAAATAAATGTTGCGGTGCGTGAGCATCACGCCTTTTGGATCGGCGCTCGTCCCGCTCGTGTAGAAAAGTTCGGCGACGGCATCTTCATCGAATTCGGTAATGTCAGTGCGGTGCGGCGAGGCGCCGGCGAGCATCTCGTCATAGTTATTGGGTGAAAGCCAACTCGCGCGCGGCGCACCCGAGAGAAGACAGAAATGTTCGACTGAGGAAAGCCTCTTTCGGAATGAATCGACCAATCCCAAGAACTCCTCTTCTACGAAGAGGATCCGCGGGCCAGCGTCGTTCAGAATGTACGTCAGTTCGTCCGGTGCAAGACGAATATTCAGCGGTAGCAACACCCCGCCCGCTTCCGGTACGCCGTAATAGGCCTCGAGCAACCTGTGGCAGTTCAAGCTCAGAAACGCGACTCGATCTCCCGTCTTCACTCCTAGCCCGCGCAAACCACCAGCCAGTCGGCTTGCTCGCTCGGCAAACTGAGAGTATGTGAACCGCTGGTTCCCGCACACGATCGCTGTCTTGCCGGGGAATTGCTGGTCCGCGTAGCGGAGAAATCGAACTGGTGTCAGCGGAAGGTTCATGGCGCTCGATCCTTTTAGGCCGACTGGCCTCCATCTACGACCAGAACCTGTCCAGTCACGAAATCCGAGGCGTCTGAAGCCAGAAAAACAGCCGCGCCTTTCAGATCGTGCTCGCTGCCGACCCGGCCAAGCGGAATGCCCGCGAGAATGTTCTTGCGGTTGCGCTCGATAAAACCTTCGGACATGTGCGTCGGAAACCATCCGGGCGCGATGGCGTTCACGTGGACGTTGTGAATCGCCCATTTGCGCGCCAGGTCTCGCGTGAACGTGATCACTCCGCCCTTGCTTGCGCTATATCCGATTGCCTGAAATTCTGGAGGTGAGCCCCGGAGCCCCGCAGTGGACGCGATGTTGATGATCTTGCCGCGCTTCTGCGCCGTCATGTGCTTGCCGACCGCCTGACTGAATAGAAATGTTCCAGTGAGGTTGGTCTCAATCACATTGTTCCAGTGTTCGAGCGTCATCTCCTCGACCGGCGCTCCCCATGACGTGCCGGCGTTGTTGATGAGAATGTCGATCCGGCCAAACTGTGAAAGCGTCGCGTTCACCACTTCTTGAATGTCCGATGGCCTTTTCACATCGCAACCAAGCGCAAGCGTCCGCACGCCAAGGGTCTTCAGTTCCGCCGTAGCTTGTTCGCAGCGTTCTGCTTTGCGAGCGCACAAGACGAGGTCGACGCCCATCTCTGCCAGCCCTTCGGCCATCTGGCGCCCCAAGCCAATCGACCCGCCAGTGACAATCGCCACGCGCCCTTTCAAATCGAAGAGCTGCTTCACGTTCATGGCCTCGACAGCTTCCTCCAGCAAGTTCGACGCTCCGGCCGACAATTCCAACGCTCGTGTGAAGTGATCGCATGCGACGGGGACCGCAAGCGTCGGGGTGGGCCGGCCTCGCGGTCCCGTGCGCGCGCATGTAGCTCAGAAGATGAAGCGCACGCCGAACTGGAATTCTCGTTTCGGTAGGTCCGAGGTAAACGCCAGCGGCGTGCTGGAAGTTGCAATCGTCCCGTCAGGGAGCGCCGTGCCGGGCCGAATCCCGTGAACGTTAAACGTGGTGAACGGAACGCCATTCGTCGGCAGGAAGCCGAATAGAGGGCCTACCTCGTTGTTCACGCTCGCGAAGTTCGTCCTGTTCGCGATGTTGAATCCCTCGGCCGTAATCGCCAGATTCAGCCTCTCAGTTAGTTTGTGCTGCCAGGTGAGACGCATATCGAAGTCGACGAGGCTTGGGCCTAGCCCGGTGTCTCGCGGTGCTCCAATGGGACGTTCGTTCGTCGTGTGATTGTCACCGTTCACCTCGCCGCCGGCCAGCAGATTAAAAGGATGTCCGCTGGTGTAGGTGAAGATGGGAGACAACTGAAATCCCGACAGGATGGTTTCCTTCCAGGGGCTGTCAATTACACCGGCGATCACGACTTTGTTGCGCTCGTCGAATTCGGAAAGGCCTCGATCCAGCTTCAGGTTGGTCGGATCTTGCGGCCCGTAATCCGTGTTGTAGTCGGTCGATGTGTCAAATCCTTTGCTATAGGTGTAGTTTCCGAATGCAGTGAAGTGATTGCTGAAGCGCTTCTTAATCTCCAGAATTGCTCCCTCGTAGAGTGCCGAGGCCGCTGAGGTGTATTGGTTATTCTGCACGATGAGCGGATTCACAAAGCAGGCAAAGGGATTCGCGCACGGGGATAGCCCGCCAGGGAACTCCGTGCCGCCGAGTGGATCTGCGGGGCAAGAGTTCGGATTGTCCGGTATACACCCGTTCCAGTTTCGATAAGACACTACTTTCCCGTTTGCGAGAGTTACGGTGGTGGGCGGTGCAGGCAGGAGATTCGTGTCGATTGCCACTGGAAGGTGCTGTGTATGCGAGTAAATCCCGCTCAACAAGATGGAAAATCCTGGCGTAATCTCGCGCTCAATTCCGATCGACGCCTGTTGCGCGATGGGAGGCCTATAGTTGGGTGGGTTGCTGAAAAGCACCTGCAGCGGTCCAATCGGTCCGCTGTTTGTCGGAAAGATGCCGGAACCGATCCCGGCTGGGCCTAACGCTTCCGGCGTGATGCAGGCTTTGTTTCCGGCGGTCGGCGTCGTGCACTGGATGATTCCCGCGGCGAACAGCTCTTGAAATACCTCATTGGAAGTTTGCAGGAACGGATAAAAGGGTGTCTGGTTGATCGGATCCACGTAGATGGAGATGAACCGCGTACAGGGACTCGTACCTGTTCCAGTGAAAGGGAGTACCGGCGAACCCGGCGGAAAGTCGATTCCGCAGGTGCCCACGACGTTGTTGACTTGGTCGGGGATTTGCGCGGTATTGTGTTGGTTTTCCACGGTGCTGTGATTCTTGTTCAGCACACCCAGGCTCAAATCCACCTGAGGAATCTGGGAGTCAATCGGCCCGTAGAAAATTCCATAGCCGCCTCGGATCACGGTTTTGTGATCCTTGAACGGATCCCACGCAAACGATAATCGGGGGGCAAAATCCCTGTAATACGTATTCAGCGGCAGGAATTGCGAGTCGATTTCATAGCGCAGACCGTAGTTCAGCGTGAAACTCGGCGTGATTGACCAGGAATCTTGGACGTAGAGGCCGGTCAAGGGTCGGGTATAGGCCGGATAATCCGAAGTCCCGAATCCCTGCTGATACACTTGTGGCAATCCAAACGAAGCAGCTTGCAGGGAATCTATCGACGTGTTCGCGAGTTCAGGGCTGATCAAGAACCCTGGAAGCGATCCGAACACGAAGCGGCCGGGGAAAAATGTGTGGGAATCGGAGTGATTTCCTCGGAGCAATTCAGAGCCGCCGAACTTCATCGTGTGATGGCCGCGGACAAGGGTCATATTGTCCGCGATTTCCGTGCGCCGGGTGATCGTAAAGCTGGGAAGGAAGATGCTCGTTCCCAAGTTGTTCGCAAAGCCCGGGATTTGCAGGCCGGGCTCAGCGGGCTCATTCGGAATTACATTGAAGCTGTTGTAATCGTACTGTACGCGCAGCTCGTTTTGGGCGGTCGGGCTGAACTCGTGATACCACGCGCCCAGAAGGTTGTCGTCGTATTGATGGGTCGAGCTGCCTGCAGAGAATCCCGTCAAGGACTGTACGTCGGGATTCTCTTCAAGGTCGTGGCCGTACCTGAATGAGAGAAAAACCTGATTCGCGTTGTCGATGCGGTGATCAAGGCGCACCGATGCCAGATACTCGCGTGTGTTGTAATTGAACACGCCTCCGTTTGATTCAAACTGATTTACCAGGAAGGTGTTCAACGCGTTTTGACCTTCCGAAAGGCCCGTTAGCTGGCTCACGGTCAATCCGGCGGTGAGATCGTAAGCACAGGTGCCCGGCGTTGTCACCGGCCCCGAAGCTATCATTCCGCCGCCCGTGAAGCATGTCACCGGCGTCGCTCCCGCAGCCGAGAGCGCGTCAATGACACCTTGTTGTGCTAGCGTCGGCCGAAAAATATCCGTATTTGTCAGCAGGGGAACCGAATTCTGCGAATTCTGCAACAGACCCTCGAAGGAGGCGAAAAAGAACGTCTTGTCCTTTTGGATCGGGAAACCCACAGTCCCGCCATATTGATAGCGCGCTAGCGAATTCTTGATCGGAGCCCCTTCAGAATCGGGTGCGAGGAAATTAAAGACCTCTCCCGGTGCCAGAGCCGGGCTGAACGCAAACGGGTCGCGGGCGTCCAGCGCATCGTTACGGAAGTAGCTGTAGGCGCCGCCATGCAAATCATTGGTGCCGGATTTCGACACGATGTTGATCGACGCGCCGCTGGCCCCACCGAGATCCGCCGAATAGTTGCTGCGATTCACCTGAAACTCTTGTACCGCATCCTGACTAATCGTCAGGCGCACGCCGCCGGAGTCGCCCAAGGCTTCGCCGCCGTCGATCGTCACGCTGTTTCCCCGCCCATTGCTTCCGTAAAATGAGAGGCCGCTTTGAGGTGTTTGCTTGACGCGAAAGTCTTGATCGTCGGCAATCCGGGTAGAATTCGAGACGCCCGGGAGCAGCAACGTGAACGTCAAATAGTCGCGACGGTCAATCGGAAGGTCTGTGATGTACTGCTCCGTTACGGTATTCGCCTGGCTGCCGCGCTCGGTGTCGACCACGGGGGGCGTGGCGGTAACTTCAACAGTCTTCCCGGCCGTCGCAAGCTTGAGGCTGAAATCCAGGATCGACGTCTCGCCGACGTTTACCACCATGCCGGTTTGCGTCATCGTCTCAAAGCCGGCAACTTGCGCCGTCACGTTGTAAACAGCCGGAAGCAATCCAGTCAGCCGGTACTGGCCTGAGTCACCTGTTGTTGCCGTGTACTGTGTGCCCCTCGCCGGTTCCACGGCGACGATCGAGACTCTTGGAACCACTGCTCCCGATGGATCGGTTACGGTTCCGATGATGTTACCCGACGCGCCCACTCCCTGTGCTCGGGCAGCAGGGATCGCGAGCAGAAACGACGCCAACGAAATCAAGGCACCCGCCAACACGGCACGCTTCATACGTCCTCCTCGTAATTCACTACGCCGTCAGGCAATCGGATAACAGGCTCAAGGAATCTTCGAACTCTCGCTCTGAGCTCGATCGGTTCAAAGGTTTGCGCTGCCCCCACCCGGCGCCCCATGGATCCCGGGTCACTTGCGAAATTGTGATAGCGCATATCACATTAGAGAGACTAACGTCAAGACGAAAGCACACCCTTTTCGGCAGGGATCGTTCCCCGGCGGATACCTTACATCCGTCCTGTCGGATTTTGTGAGAGATTAGTGGGGAGTCAGGACGATTCGGCCTGAGACTTTCCCGCGACGCAGTTGTTCCAAGACTTCGTTTGCTTCAGCGAGGGGGCGCGTGGACACTTGGCACCGGACTTTTCCTTCCGCCGCCAACTTGAGCGTTTCAAGCAAGTCCTGCCGCGTGCCCACCGCCGACGAGTGCATGCGGATTTCGCGCGCGGCCATCAGGATCGGAGGGAAGCAGATGTCCTCAGACGGCAGTCCGACCACCAGCAAGACGCCACTCGGCCGCACACAGTAGAACGCCGATTGATACGCTGCCTTGGCCGCCGAAGTTACCAGAGCTACGTGAGCTCCGCCGATTTCCCGAAATCTCTTGGCCACGTCGGTCGAACTTGCATTGAATGTCTGAACAGCTCCCAGCGACTTGGCAAGGGCGAGCTTTTCTTCGGACACATCGATCGCGGCGACCTCTGCGCCGAACGCTGTTCCGATCTGGATTCCGATGTGCCCCAGTCCCCCGATTCCGAACACTGCGAGTCTCTGGCCGCGCGAAATCCCCGAGTGCTTGAGCGCACGATAAACCGTGACGCCAGCGCAGAAAATAGGGGCTGCTTCACTTGCTGACAGCTTCTCAGGGATTGCTATGGCATGGCTTGCGGGTGCCTTCGCAAATTCTGCATATCCGCCGTCTATCGTGACTCCGGTAATTCGCTGCCGCGCGCAGAGATTTTCATTCCCTTCGCGGCAGAATTCGCACTCTCCACAGCTCCAGTGAAGCCACGGTACTCCCACGCGGTCGCCGACTTTCAGACTTCGTACGGCCGCGCCTTTTTCAACCACGCGCCCGACTATCTCGTGGCCGAGAATCAGCGGCTTCTTGACGATTCTCGCTAGTTGCGGCCAGTCTCCATCCGCAACATGCAGATCGGAATGGCAAACCCCACAGGCTTCCACTTCGATCAGGACTTCTTGGGCTTCCGGGCGTGGCGGGTCGATTTCTTCGATTGTGAGCGGCCTTTTGAATTCGCGCAGAACCGCGGCCTTCATCGTCGAGACCGGGAGGTTACGGTTGAACGGCGCGCAGGAAAAACTCGACCGCCGTGCCTACGCGTTCGCTGAGACTATGAGGTTCATCGAGATCGACGGCCCATCGGCGCACGACCGTTGTGTACAGTCCCTCCATGAACTCCGCCAGATGAACGACCGGGAAAGCACGCGTAATCTCTCCGCGCTTCTGCCCCTCGACGAGAATCTCTCGCAACAGGCTGACCGCGATTTCCTCCGGTTGCCGCATCTCAGGCGACCGCACAGGATCCATCGCGCCCGAGAGCACGACGGCCCGCCACAACGGCCGGTCCTTCTCCACTTCCTTCGCCATGCCGTGGTACATCTCGCGCAACCGCTCGGCGGTCGAAGCTTTGCTCGACAGTTCTGTTTCGAGATGCTCCTTGATGCACGCAAATCCGCGCCGGCCCACCTCGCGTAGCACGGCATCCTTGCTCGGGAAATAACGGAAAAACGTAGGTTGGCTGATCTCCAGGATCTGAACGATATCGTCGATGCGCGTATTTTCGTATCCTCGCTTGCGGAACAGCCGAATCGACGTGTCGATGATCTGCTGCCGCAGGCGAAGTTTTTTGCGTTCGCGTAGGCCGGGATTTTCTTCGCTGGCTGCCGCGCGGTTGCCTTGGCCGGCGGTGTGTCCATCTGCCGGGACCTCGCTTCCTCGCGCTCGGCGAACGCGAAGGTTCGATGATTCCGATCGGGCAACTTTGACGTGCGCCATGACTCGACGTTCTCCCGGCGTGAATTGCGCGGCGTGTCGACGCGGAAGCACCACGCAACGCGATAGTTACTCTAACATGATAGCGACCAACACCGCGACTCGATCTAGAGTTGCGGTGATGCCGGAAGGGAATTCAGCGTCTCGAAGATGGACCCCGCTGGCGCACTGCTGCACGCCTGCCGCCGCATCGGGCCGTACGACCGCGAGTGACCTCCAAAGCAACGAAGCAATTTCCTCATCCATCGCGTGGGTCGCCTCAAGGCATCATAGAGGGAGCCAGCTCGCCTGAAGAAGCGCTGGCGCCAGAGACAGGAGACCAATTGCGCGACCCCAATTGCCTCTTGCCAGCTAGAAACATGGCGCGTCGAGCGCTCGAGGCGCTTTCGTCCTGCTTCGGCTTTGCGTTCGTCTTGGCGTGCCTGTGTGCTACGGCCGCGCGTGCTGATATCGGCGTCGTCCTCAGCGATGCGCTCGATGAAAGCGTTGCCAAAGTCACGAGCGCAGGGCACAGCGCGGTTTATTTCTCGCGCATCTGCCCGGAGACGCCCGTCAAACTGCGGCTCTGTCGCCCGAACGAAATGGGTTCCGTCATCAGCAACTACACGACTCTTGGTGAGGATCAGCCTTTCGAATGGAATGACGTTTCCTTGAGCATCTTTCTTTACGGCGTGGACGATCCTCGATTTCGGCCCCTGATTGGCCTGCCGCAAATCAAGCGAGCGCTCGAAGAGAACTATCGCAAGGAGTATCTTGCCGCCTACTGCGCCAGCGAGTTCTGCAGGACGAGCAACAAGCCCGAGTGGAGGTTCATGGTGGGAAGCACGTTCGAACGCAGCATGTATGTTTTCGTAGTTCATACGAGCGTCGACCAGGACCTCGCCTTCATCAAGCACTTCAATTCCTCTCCGAACGTCAACCACTTCAACGGCGTCACGCGCAATTGCGCAACATTCGTGCGCGGCGTTGTGGATTTCTACTACCCGCACTCCGCACATGCCGATTATTTCAACGACTTCCTGATGACCAGCCCGAAAGCCATCGCGCGCTCCTTCACGCGTTTCGCGCTGCGCCATCCGGAGTTGGACCTGCGCGTTCTTCACTTCGCACAGTTGCCCGGCACGATCAAGCGCAGCAGCCAAGCCCGATCGGGCACTGAACAATTCTGCCGTTCCAAGAAGTTCTACCCCCCTATGGTGTGGTTCGCACCCTATGGAATGCCTGCAGCTGCGGGAGCTTACTATCTAACCGGCCGCTTCAATCCCGAACGCGAACTGGAAAAGCACCCGGCTCTTCTGGAATCCGCCAGCGGTACCGAGCTCGACAGCGCGTGGTTGCAGGCCGAGGGGACAACGACAGACGATAGCGCCTCACACCAGCGCGAGCAGATATTGGGCACCAAACAAGAGTGGAAGCAGTATCACACGGACTTGGACGGCATCCTGGACGAAGCAGTTGAAGAAAAAATCATCCCCGGACGCGATTACCTCGAACATTTCGCAATGCAACTCGAGAAGACCGCGACGCCCTTACTCGGTCCAGAGGGCGGCGCGTGGTTGGAAATCTCCAAAGACGGTCAAACCGAAAGACTGGGCGTTAGTGCGAATGACATTCTCGAGCCGGGCTCAAATTCACAGCTGGCCTACTCCGTGCTTTTGGTCCGTGCGGAACAGATGCTGAAGAACCCCGAGCACGAGTCGATCGATGAGTTCAAGTTCGACTGGCAGCTCTTGCAAAGCGGGCGCACGAGAATCTGGGAGACTTACGCGAAGTCCTGCGCCTCCACTCAGGCGCGACAGCCAATGCTCGTTGCCGCAAGACCTTAGACTTTCCTTCGCCTCGACTGCCGGCAGTTTCTTTGTTAAAGTCTCCGCCCAACGTGCGTTTCAGAGGCATATCACTCGCAATTTCATGCTTGCTGGTGTGTCCGGTCCTGGCATCGGGCCAGTCGGCTTCGATTCGAACCATCTCGACGCGCCCCGCTTCTTCCGCGTCGCCTGCAATCGTCATCGGCTTCGTTGGCGGATTCATTTCACACGATGCCGCTGCGCACGGCGGAGTTCAGCTCGCCGAGCGCCTGCGCAACGAATACCCTACGGGAGTACACATCGAAGTCTTCGAGAACCGGCGCGGCGATCAGGCCTATCAGGAAATCCGGCGGCTTCTCGACGCGGATCACGACACGTCACTTTCGCGTGACGAGAAGCGTGACGCGCGCATCATCCTCTACGGTCATAGCTGGGGCGCTTGCGAATCGATCAAAGTTGCGCGCAGGCTTGAAAAAGACGGCATCCCGGTCCTTCTCACGATCCAAGTCGATAGCGTCCGCAAACTGGGTGAGGATGATTCCGTGATTCCCCCGAACGTCATCGAGGCTGCAAATTTCTATCAGCCCACGGGTGTCGTTCGTGGCCGTACTGAGGTTCGCGCTGCAGATCCTTCGCGCACGCACATCATCGGCAATTTCAAATTCGATTACACGCAGCATCCCGTCGCTTGCGTCGACGATCACTATCCTTGGTATGCCCGCGCATTCGAAAAGCCTCATATCGAAATCGAATGCGATCCTGCCGTTTCAGAGAAGATGGAAGCGCTCATTCGTGCGGCACTTCCGGTGGAACCGCACACCCCCTGATTTGTGCTCAGATCTGCATGGTAGGACCTGTCCGCTGCAAATCGGCGGACAAGGCAGCAATTTCCCTGCTGCTAAACCCGCCGCTGGCAACCTGAATCTAGGGGTTCTTGCTCAAGCGGCGGAAGTAATCGGCGACCGCGTCCTCGTAACCAGCAGGTACGGGTTGGGAAGCGGCGTCGTGCACTTGGCCAGTCTGCTTCGAGGCCGAAGCGCGTCGCAACTGCAGCTCGAGCTTATCGACGTCCGCGAGCACCCGGTTGTGTAGCTCCTCCACCATCGCCGGATTTCCCGGAAACCGGCTCGGATCGAGGCGCTGCATTTCGCGGATCAGCTCCTGCACTTGCCGCAGAGATTCCGGATCGTCCTTGAGCGTCAGCCGAAGCTGATCGAGCTGGTTCATGGTGTCGCGATACGCCGGTTCGGGAACAGGTTGCGTATCGCGCGAGGGCGGCGAGGGAAGCTGGCCGTAATTGTTGTTGCCGGTATTCATGCCGCCATAAACCGGCCCGCCATACGCTCCACCGCCGGGATTCACGAATTGACCAACGGCTCCGTTTGGATTGCCCGGCCCGGCTTGGCGAGCGCCTGATGGGTTTCGGCCATTCGCGTTGCGATCGAGGGCTTCGAGACGATTGCGGAGATTCTGTACTTGATCGAGAGCGCTCTGCGAATCGCCGGGTTGCCCGCCGCCGAGAGCCTGCTGCGCATCGCGCGTCTGCTGGCCGAGCTGTTGCAAATCGGAAGCGATTTGCTGTTCGCTGCCATTGCGATCGGGATTCACGCCGCGGCGCAGCATGTCCGCGCTGCGCTGCACGCGGCTATCGAGATTCGATTGATCGGCTTGGCGCAATGCATCGCTCAGCTTCGACGCTGCCGCGCGGTCACCCGAAGCAAGATCGCGCACGGCATCGCGCATCTGCGTTTCGAGGCGCGCGAGATCGTCCGCGAGGCGCTGGCGATCGTCGGCGAGTGATTGCGGAGTGTCGCGAGGCGGACTGCCGTTCACGCCATCACCGTAAGCGCGCGAAAGATCGCGGATACGATCGGTTTGCTTGCGCTGTTCGTCCGCCAGTCGATCGGCTTCCTGCGCCAGCGCATCGAGGCGACCCGCGCTCCGCTGGCGCTGCGTGCCGCTCAGAAGGTTTGTCGCGTCGCGAAGGCGCTGCGCCGCTCTGCGCGCGTCCGTTTGGTCCTGATTCTGCGAATAAGCTCGCCGCATATCGTCATTAGCCTGGCGAAGCTGATTGAGCGCCTGTTGCACGCGCGCATCGGAAGAATTTCCGCTACCCGAAGATTGCCCCGAAGCTTGCCCGTTCTCGGATCCCGATTGCGACTGGCCATTTCGGGTTAGCTGCTCGATCTGCCGCTGAAGCTGCTCCGCTTCGCGGCGCAGCATTTCCTGTTGCCAGCGCTGCTCGGACAAGTTCGTATTGTTTTGCGAAGTAAGCTGTTCTTCGCGGCGCGCGAGTTCGTCGAGTTTGCGCAACGCCTCGTCGATATCCTGGCTGCGCTGGCTCGCCGATTCGGCCGTCTGCGCGGTCTCGTACTGGTTTTTCTGCGTATCGAGCTCGAGATCGAACAGGCTCGCGAGATCGCGGCCCGCGCTCCCACCGCTGCCGGCCGCCCCGCTGCCTGCGCTGCCGAACGCGACCTGAATCTGCCGGAAAGTCGCTTCGGCGCGGAGCAGGTATTGCAGCGCCTGCTGCTCGTGCGGAATCGCGTCCTTCCACTTTTCATTGCGCAGGGTTTGTCCAGCTGGCGTCATCGCCTCGGCCGCAGCGTTCATATTTTTCTGGAAGGAAACAAATTCCTCGTTTTCCTCAATGAGCCCGCGCATCTGCAAGCGATTGGCGAGAGACACGGCCTGATCGTGCAGCTTTGACTGCACGCCGGAGAGAAATTTCGCATTCTGGGCGGCGCTCTCGGCCGAGGCTCCCTTGTCGCCCAATTGTTTCCACGTCGCGCCGATGATTTCCTTCTGCCGCTGCGAAATTTCATCAGGCGCGTTGCCGCCTCCGCCGCCCCCTCCGCCTCCAGACTGCTGCGACTGCGAATATTCGCGCTCGAACGGCTCCGCCTGAATGAAGTACATGTCAGTTCTTGATTCGGCGTGGGCGTCCTTCGCCGTCGCGTAGACGCTGACGATATCACCCGGCACGACTTTGAAGTCTTCGAGATGAATTACGGTCGAGCCATCGGCAGTCTTCTGGCCGCTTTGCAAAAGCATGTTGACGGTTTGCTCGGCGCCGCCGTTCACCGAATAGTGGAGGTTGAACTCGCGCAGGCCGAAAGCATCGTCCGCTTTGGCTGCGACCGTGACTTCCTCGATCGGGCTCGCGCGATAATCCCCGCCCGGCCTTGAAATCGCGACCTCGGGCGCGTCGGCTTTGCTCGCAGTGATGAAGTAATCTTCGGAGATTCGGACTGGTTCGCCGCCGTCGATCGCCGCGACGTGGTACGCGCCGTCTTTATCCAGCCGCATCGTGGCGCGATACGTGGTGCCCGCGCCGCCGGTCAGAGGAATCTGTTTCCCATCATCGAGCACAAGGACGCCATTGCTCAGCGGATGATCCGTGACGATTTCAAGATCGGCGTCGGTGCCCTCGATTGCGTGGAGATCGCCGCCGTGCTCGTCATTAGAGGCGGGAATGCCGGTCCACGCCGGAAAGTGATACGTCACGCGAATCTGCTTCACGGCCGCGACATCGGTGACGCGAAGGTGGAAATGGCGCGAGCTGAGCGGGCCAGCTTCGACGTAGTATTCAACGCCCTCGGGAAGCCCGGCAAACATGAACTGGAAATTCGACGTGCCGGGCTGCGGCTGCATCGGCAGCTCGTCCCATTTCGACGCGCTTTCGTAGCGCGCGTAGATGCGGACTGAGTTCGTTTGAATTCCGCGCGGCTGCACGCTGATCAATTGATCGGAGTTCCTGCGCACCGTCGCGTCGCCGGGCGTGACGCGCAGTTCGTAAAGCGGCGCTGCGCCGGCGCTGCCCGCCCAAAGAAGCGCCGAGCCGTAGCCGAGATAGCCCGGCCCCGCCACGATCAGCCAGATCAGCACGGCGAGTGACGCGAGCGCCGTACCGAGCGAAATCATCAGATTCTTGTTGGGAACTACTTGACCGACTTCCGCCTCGCGCGTGATTCGGAGCGTATCGGCGGCAAGCAATTCCGCGAAAGGTTCCTTTTCGGCGGAATCGCGCTCGGCAAGCGTGACGAGCCGCTGCTCGAAATCGGGCACCACGGCTTCGGCTTCCCACGCACTGCGCCGTCGATCGAGCCGCAGCAGTGGCAGCGCGCAAGCGAACGCGATGCAGGCGACGACGACGAGATAAAGTACGACTCGGGCGCTCGTCATGCTGGCGCGTGAAAATGCCAGCGCATTTGTAATGAGCACTAGGAGAATCGTGGTTACCAGAGCGGATGATGCGAGGATCGCCGCGCCCCGCAGCGCCGTGCGCAGACGCAACCGCCGCTGCAGTTGCTCGACGTACTCATTGAGCTGTTGACGCGCGGTCATGACTCTTCCCGCTGCACAGCCAGATACCTGCCGGCGACCACCGATTCCGCGATGGCTGCCAGCAGCACTAAAGCCATAGCGTACCACCAAAGGCTGCGCGGTTTGGCCGGCTCGGATTCACCAGCCGATGCGGCCGTCTGCGCGGTCTGCCCCGCCGCGCCGCGCCAGAGCGCGAGGTCGTCATCCGGGACGACCTCGAGATTCGATTCGCGGCGGTCCGGATTCACGGCGACGACATCGCGGCGCCCGTTCGCGAGCCGAACATCGTAGAAGCCGCCGCTCGTCAGTTGATACGACTCGGCCGTCGACGCCTCTTCGAGCGAAAGCGGCCGTCCGCCCGCCGGGTCGACAATCTCGACGCTCACTGCTTGCTCTTTGGACGTGCGCAGTTGCAGAAAGGAATCGACGACCTGCGATACGCTGCGGTCCGTCGTACCTGAGAGATAGAGAGCCGTCTGTTTCACGAACGGAACGAAGATCGGCTGAACCGGCAAATCGTTCGTTAGATCGTCGAGCCCCGACGCGAGCAGGAGCGCGTGGCCCTCGCCAATCCTCTCGTCGAGCAGCAATGGAGTCTGATCGGTCAGCTTTGCCACAACCCGCGCGTTCGAGGGATCGACTCCGACCACGTAATAAAATTTTGCGCCCGCCCAGCGTTCGCTGTTGATCATCGAGGGATGCGAGGTATCCGTGTCGCCCACGGCCAGGAATCGCGCGTCGTCTCGCGAGTAATCGTGCGTGCCAACGATGTTATTGCCAAACACGGGGACACGCGCGCGATGGCCGGTCGAGGTTCCCGTTGCGATTAGGATTCCGCCTCCGCCTCGAACGTAGCGGTTCAGATCGTTTTCGAATTGCGAGGGAAGGGAAGCCACGTCCGAGAGAACTACAAATGAATATTTCGAGAGCGGGGCGTTCGCGGCGCGATCGACGGTGAGCGATTCAAAGGTGAACGACGATTCCGCCGCCGAACCGAGCGCTGATCCGAAATACACCGGCGAACGCGTATCGCCGGATTCATGCACGAACAGAACCGGCAGAGGATCGGATCGCTCAACCGAAAAGAAATAGCTGTCGTCCGCGGGCAAAGCGTCGGCCGAGTCGATGCGGACTTCGCATCGACTGAAGCCATACGGCACGTCGAGCGATTGAAATTCCACGTTCGCGCGCCCAGCTGCCGGCACGGCCACATTCTGGCTCGCGACTTTCTTGCCGTTGACGATCAACGAGACCATGCGCGTCGCAGCTGGCGTCGAGTAGCCTGCGATCACTGCGTCGACGCGCGCTTTCTTTGGATCCGAGACTCGGCTCGGAGCTTTCACGCCCTCGACGGCCCAGTTCGGCTGCGTGTTCTTTGCTATGGAATGAAGAACGAGCGTCACGCTTGGAGGCAGCGCCAGCTCCGAAAAGCTCGCGGGCATCGACGATTTCTGCATGTCGCTGAAAAAATGAAGCTCGATGCGCGAGCGCGAGCTTTCCGCAAGCGAGCGTACGGCGCGCGCAAGCTCGCCGAAATTCGATCGCGAGTCGCCGGGCTGGACACTTTCGACCGCTGCGCGCAGTTGCGCCGGATCCTCAATCGGCTGCGTCAGAAGCTGCAATTTTGAGCCAAGCGCGGCGACTTGCGCGCGCTCGGCCTGGCCCCGCGAATCGAGCGCGGCGAACGCTTCGCGCTTCGCATCGGCCAGCCGCGTGCCCGCACGCATGCTGAAGGAATCATCGACTACGACGAGCAGTTGCCTGTCGCTTGATGCGGCGACGGTCCGTTCTTTGATGTAGGGGCTTGCGAAGGCGAGCGCGATCAGCAGCAAGACGGCCATGCGCAGCGAAAGCAGCAGAAGATAGCGAAGTCTGCGATGCCGGATCGAGCTTTGGGTCCGCCGCTCGAAAAACATCAGCGAGCTGAACGGATGCGGCTCGGTCGTGTGTCGCCGCAGCAGGTGCAGATAGAGCGGCAAACCAATCAGCGCTGCGCCCGCGAGGAACCAGGGAGCGAGAAATCCCATCAGTTCCTCCTCTGGCGGATGGTGAGGTATTCCCTCAAAGCGTCATCGAGGGGGCGGTCTGTGACGAGTAGGCAGTAATCCATTCCCGCGCCCCGCGCCGCGTCTCGCAACGCGGAAATGTGCGCTTCGATCTTCGTGCGATACGTGTCGCGCGCATATTCGGGCGTGACTTCGAGGTGATCGCGCGTCTCGAGGTCGACGAGAATCACCGGCTTATCCAGATCCGGACGAATCTCGCGCGGATCGAGGACATGAAACAGCACGACTTCGTTTCCGTGGAAGCGCAGAGGCTCGATTGTCCGGATGATTCGCTCCGGCGTCTCGAAAAAATCCGAAATCACGAGAACGAGTCCACGGCGGCGCAGGAACTCCTGAAAATGGTCCATCGGCTTGGCGAAATCGGTCCGCGCACCCGGCTCGGCGAGCTCGAGTCCATGCAGCAAGCGGCTGACCTGTCCCTGCCGCGTCGACGGGCGAATATAGTTGCGGACTTCATCATCGAAAACGATCAACCCTGCGGCGTCGCGCTGATTATGAATTGCGAGGTAGAAGAGCGACGCCGCTACGTAACGCGCGTAGTCCATCTTGGTCACGCGGTGCGACGTGTATTTCATCGAATTGCTCGCGTCGAGCAGAACCGTGAGCAGGCTGTTGGTTTCGCCGCGATACCTCTTCAGATACGCGCGCTCGGTGCGCGCGAAGACGTTCCAATCCACGTGGCGCAGATCGTCGCCGGGAGAATAGGCGCGGTACTCGGCGAATTCCTGGCTAAAGCCGAAATCGGGCGAGCGGTGAAGTCCTGCGACGAATCCGTCGACGACCGTGCGAGCGATGAGGTCGAGATTGGAAATTTCGGCCAGCACAGTCGGATCGAGAAAGCGTTGCACGATCAGGCCCCTTTCGGAGTGGGTACGCGCTCGATGAGTCTCCGCAGAATTTCATCCGCGTCGATGCGGTCGGATTCGGCGTGGAAGTTGAGCAGCATGCGATGGCGAAGCACCGGCAGAGAAAGCGCGATGATATCTTCCGTCGTTACGTGGTAGCGGCGGCGGGAAAGCGCACGCGCTTTTGCCGCTAGCACGATGAACTGCGCCGCGCGGACGCTCGCTCCATAGTTCACATACTTCTTCACGAAATCCGGAGCCTCCGCATTCTTCGGCCGCGTGGTGCGCACAAGGTTCACAACATACTCCGCGAGCGATTCCGCCACCGGCACCATTCGCACCAGCTTTTGGAAGTCAAGAATCTCCTCGGCATTGGTGACCGCATTCACTTCGGGAACGTGCGTGGTCGTCGTTAGATCGACGACCTTCACTTCCTCCTCTGCGCTCAAATAATCGAGCACCGTATTGAAGAGAAAGCGATCGAGCTGTGCCTCCGGCAGCGGATACGTGCCCTCGAGCTCGATCGGATTTTGCGTCGCGAGCACGAAGAAGGGCAGCGGCAGCTTATAGTGATTACCGCGCACCGTGCAGGAAAGCTCCTGCATCGCTTCTAGCAGAGCCGATTGCGTCTTGGGAGGCGTGCGATTGATTTCGTCTGCGAGCAGCACATTCCCGAAAATCGGTCCTGGCACAAACGTCCAGTGACGCCGGCCGGTAGTCGGATCTTCTTCGATGATGTCCGTTCCCGTGATATCCGAAGGCATCAGGTCGGGCGTGAACTGAATTCGCCGGAATTGCAGCCCGAGCGTTTGCGAAATCGTTCGGACCATCAGGGTCTTCGCCGTTCCCGGAAGCCCGGTAATCAGGCAATGGCCGCCGACGAAAAGCCCGATCAGAATTTGGTCGAGCACTTCGTCCTGGCCGACGATGACTTGCCGAACCTGCGAGAGAATCCCCTCGCGCACGGAACGAAAGCGGTCGATTCGCTTCTGCAGCGCGGCGGCGTCCATGTTCACTTCAGCGGGAGCGGCCATTCGTCATTTCCCCTTTTCGTTGTCTTCCAACTGCAGAAGCAGCTTTTGCGCAGGACGGTAATCGGGCGCGGCCTCCAGAGCCTGCAGCACGTTTTCCTTGGCCTTGTCCTTCTCGCCCGCCCGCAAGTACGCCTCCGCCAATTCGAATCGCGCCGACGTTACGTCCATTGGATGCATCGCCACCACAGCCGAGTACTCGCGAATCGCACCCGGAAAATCGTTTTGCCCGAGCCATAAATCCCCGAGATGCCGGTGCAGCTGTTCATCGTTCGGATAGATATAGTTGATGCGATCGAGGGTTGCCGCCGCCTCCGCAAGATTTCCCTGACCCTCGTCGAGTGAGGCCAGCTTCTTCAGCGTCGCCGGATCGTGTCCGCCGTGCTTTTCATACTCAGAAAGGACGGCAGCCGCCTCCTTTTTGTTTCCGGTCGCCTCGTAAGCTTCCGCCAGGAACTCGTAGGCGTTGGCATCATACACGTAGTCCGGATACATGCTGCGAACCTGCTGGCCCTGCTTGATCACCTCATCGTTTTGATGCGCCTCGGCTGCCTGCGCGAGCTCTTTCAAGCTTTTGCGCCACGGATCGAAATTCGACGCGGTCTTACCAACGTCCTGATCGAGCCACGCGAGAAACTGCTTGTCGAATTCGCCCGCGCTGATGCCCAGGTCGTTCTGGATCACTTCCTCGGTCGGCTCGACTTTTGCGAACGAATGAGCCATCTCGAGCAGTTTGTCGGCACCCCAGCGGTCTTGTATGTAGTCGCAGATTCGCCCGGCCTCGTAATACGAGACGACGACTTGCGACTCGTATTCCGGGCGAACGAAGCCGCGATCGAGGTCGGTCACCGACAACAGCTTCTTGTCGCGTATGGCAACCAGAATCTCAGGTGTGACGCGATCGCCCCATTCCGGTGACGCCTGCGTCTCTTCGTGCACGGCGAGCCCTTCGGTGAACCACCTTGGCACGCGGTGATTCGTCATCGTGAGGATGTAGACGTGGCTCATTTCATGCCACAGCGTGCTTGCCCAGTTGAAGTCGCCAGGCTTGCGGCCTGACGGGCTGTCCATCGCGACAACCGTGCCAAACGTCACGCCGAGTGCGCCGAGTCCGGGCATGCCCATCGTGCGAACCGCGAAATCCTCATGGTCCGGATAAACCTCGACCTGCACAGGCCCGGGCAGTATGAATTTGTATTTCTTTTCGTACGTCGCCATCGCCCGTTTCGCGACCGCTTCAAAATACGGGCGAAGCAGTTCCGCTTCTTTCTTTTGCAGCTTCAGAACGAGCGTATCGTCGTTGTAGGTGACGAAATTCTTGTAGCTGTCGAGCAAGCGAAGACTGTTTACCGTTGCAGCGTCACGATAGCCGTTGTCGTAGCAGAGCTCCAGTTGCCGCCGCGGCTCATCCTCCTGACCGAGACGCATCAGATTGATCCCGAGCTCCGATCGCGCGGACCAATCTTCGGGATCGAGCTCGATTGCTTTCCGGTAGTAAGCGATTCCGGCTTCGTACCGCCGGTTGAGCACGAGGTGATGCGCCACCAGCGCATACGCCTCGCCGTAGGTAGGATTTACACGGCGAATCTCCGCGAACCACGCGTCAGATGATCGATCCCCGAGAATTTCGACCGTCGCATGAATCGCCATGGCGTCGAGCGCGTCATCCGACAAGCCGATCGCCGCGTCGGCTTCCTTCACCGCCTCATCAACGTCCGAATCCTCGAGCGCTAGGTTCGCCATCAGCTCGTGAGCTTCAACGAGTTTCGGGTCAAGCTCCAGCGCTTTCCGGTCCCATTCGATCGCGGCGTTGTCGAAGCCGTCCGCGCTCACCAGCGCCAGACCGAGATAGGCCTGCGCGCTTTTCGGATCTCGCGCCAGCGCCTCTTTGAAGAGATTGTCTGCATCCGTATTGTTGAACCGTTCGTGGAGTAGCCGCCCCCAGCGCACGCGATACAGCGCGTTGCCATCGGCCTGTGCCACCGCGAGCCGGAACTGATCGTTCGCATCCTGATACATCTTGAGTCCCCAATAGCCTTCCGCGCGAAGGTAGGGATCACGCTGCTGCGAAAGCGACTCGTAGCAAGCGTGCGCTTCGGCTTTCTTTCCGTGCTTGCTAAGCGCTGCGCAATCGCCGGGCGTCGCAGCAGAGGCCGCATGCGTGCACGCGAAAAGCAGTGCCGCTGCCGCCGAGATTCGGAGCCCGCGACTCACTTGTCGATCGCCTCCTGCACCTTCGCGAGTTCGACCAGCGCTTCGGTCAGTTGCTGCTGATAATCGTCCGAAGCCATCGCCGCCTTTTGGTACTTCAGCATGTCGATTTTCTGTTCGAGCTCTTCCTTCTTCGCGAGCAGCTCGCGCTTGGCCGGATCGGCGAACGCCTTCTGCTCGCTGCCCAGCCGAATCAGAGTGAAATTCGAAAGAAAAAGCCCCTCGCCAGTTTCCGTCGACGCAGTGCGCACCGCTTCGCTCTTGCCCGTATCTTCAAAAACCGCGTGTTCAGTCGCGAGCCGCTTTTGCGAATCGTAGAAAGTGGCCGTCTTCGCCGCTGCATAATTGAACGCCTCGATCGCGCTGATCGACTCGTTCTTGTTCACATCCGACGTAGGATCGCGCAGCGCCTCAACCCAATAGCGCGCAAACACGGTGGCGTTTTTCTCCGTGCCGCTCTTCGTCGCGGCGATCACGCCGCGCCCCGGCCTCGCAAGCGCGGCGACGGAGCCGCCACTCGCGCTCGTCGTGTTGACGATCAGCTGGCGCTTTGCGGGAATTCGGGCGCACCAGCTCGCCAGCTCGGCGCCGGAAACATCCGGCCCGGGAATATTGAATTTGTATTCGACGCCGTCGAAGCTCCCATGTCCAATCAGCGTCAGCACGAAGTCGTCTGCCGGTTTAGCCTCGCGCGCGATGGTCGCCAGCGTGTCTTGTATCTTCTCGCGCGTTGCATTCGCTCCCGTCAGCGTGTAGACGTGCACCTCGCCGCCGGATGTCCTAAGGATGTGGTCCAGGTCATTCGCTTCCGCCGCAAACCGTTGCTCGTAATCGGGCTCGCCGCCTAATCCAGCGATCGTCACGAAATACGTGCCCGCGCGGGCAGGGAGCGCTACGAACAGGAACACGACAATGACCCCGACGTAGCGCAGCGTCCTCACACGATCCCCCAGCGGCGCCGGAGCAGCCATTCCGCCGACCGGAACAGCAGAAGCGCCAAAAACAGGATCGGCATGTCCCACAGCTCTTTCGTTTCGCGCATTGTGATCCCGGCTTCGGAGTACGGAATCTCGTTGGCGAGCTTGCCGAGTTCTTCGGGACGCCAGTAGCGCCCGCCCGTCTGTTGCGCGAGCCGCTCGAGCAGCTCGCGGTTCTGCTCGGTATGAAAATTCTCCGCCACTCCGTCAGCGCGCTGGAACGAAATCACATCGCTGCCGAGTATCTCGTCGCGGCTTTGCGCGGTTATTTCCGACACGTACGACCCAGGCTTGTCTGCTGTCCAATCCGCCCGAAATCGTCCGGGCGTCTCCGGAACCGAATTCATCTCGACGTTCGTTGAGATGCCGCCCGGCCCGATGACGTGCGCCTCGACTTTCGCGTCCGGCGCGGCCTGATATTCCTTGTCGCGCACATCCGCGAAAAGCTGTACTCGGCCGTCATCCAGCAGATTTTGATTCGAAATCGACACCACCACGCGCCCGGGCGTATCCGCCACAAGCCAGCGCAGCAACTGCTGCCAGAACACTGTGTGGCTCGTGTCGCCGAGCGGCATGCTCATCTGCCATCGCCACGTCCCCGACGTCGCAAGCACCGCCGTGCGTCCGCGGCCGTAGTTCTGCGTGATGAGCATCGGATATTTGTGTCCGCCAGCGCGCATCTCCGCGAGCACCGCCGCACCGGGCTTCGGCGTTCCCGCATCCTGATAGTCCATCAGGTACGGCAGCTTCTGCCAGTGTTGCGCGTTCGCCTTCGGATCGTCTACGAGTCGGCAAATCAAGCTCTCCGCGCCGACCGGCGTCAGATCCGCATTCGCAGGCGCGCGATGAAACGTATCCTTGCGCGTAGGCAGCACAACTGGCAGCAGATCAACGAGGCTCGACCCGCTCCACACGCCGTCCGCGAGCGACGAATGCCCGCCGAGCCACAGCAACCCGCCTCCGCGCCGGTCGACGAACTCGCGCATCAAATCCTGCTGCACGGGCGTGAAATAGCCCGCCTCGACGGACCCGATGATGATGCCGGCAAAGCCGAAGAGATCCTCGGCGCGCGTCGGAAAACCATCGGCCAGCTCTTTCGGATCGCTGATGCCCTGGCGGTAGATTTTGTTCTCGGTCGTCCGAAGCATCGAGACGATTTGGACCGTTTTGTCGTCGTCTTCGGCGCGGCGAATGAACTTGTATTCCCAGCGCGGCTCGCCTTCGACGTACAAGATTCTCCGCTGTCCCAATTGCACGTCCAGCAGCCGCGTGACGCTGTTGTTCAGCCGATTTCGCTCGTCGGGCTGCGGTTCGATCGAGAATTGCAATGACTTGGCTCCCGCCGCGCCCGCATTGAATAGTACGCTTTCGGTCTGAATCTTTCCGCCGCCTGAAAACGCGATTTCGCGCGACGAAAGGATCTGGCTTCCGTCGCGCACAGTAAGCGTGCCCTTCCGCCCGTCGTAACCATGCTCGTGGAACGTAACCTCGGCGGAAACGCGCGAATTGGCGAGAGCACGCGGCGCGAGCACCACATCTTCGATCTCGACATCCGGCGAAACGACTTCCGCGCCAAAGCCGACCGCGTGCACTGGAATCTTCCGGTTGCGAAGCGCCGCAATCGTTTCGCGGTCGATCCCGCCGGAGTTATCGGAGCCGTCCGTGAGCAGGACCACTGCGCCAACCGGTAGGTCACTGGTATCGGCCACGAGCTCATTCAGCGCGTCGCCGATGCGCGTCGCGGGCGCGTTTGCATCGCCCAGTTCCTGCAGACTCGTCACGCGCGCCACACTGCTATCTAGGCGATACAGCCGCGTTTGAAACTTCGCCTGCAACTGCGTCAACACACCGCTTTGCAGAATTTGCTTCGCGCGCTGCTCGCGCGTCACTCCGTCTTCCGCAATGCCCATGCTGCGTGAATCGTCGACCAGCACCGCAATCACGTTTTGTTGCGGTTTGAGCTCGGCGATCAGAATCGCCGGCTGCCACAGCAAAACTAAAACCGTGCATACGACAGCCGACTCGAGCAGCCAGATCAGCGCCGCCTGCCAGAACTTCAAGTTTTGTGATGTCTGCCGCACTCGTCGGTAGATTCGCCATCCGAGCGCCGCCGCGGCAGCGATCAGCAGTAGGCCCAGGATCCACTTCGGCCACGAGCTCAACAGGACGAAGTTTCCCTCAGAGAAGACTCTCGCCGGATACCTGAAGAAAAATTCAAACATTGTTCGCACAACCGCGAGCCCCATTCGCGGTCTCGAGCCCGCCTGTTAGTGCGTCATACCGTACATGATGTAGTCGAGTCCCACGCGGAATGCCATCGACGCAAATCGTTCCGGATATCTCGGATCGTCCGCCCACTCCCATGCGTCGCCGAGATGCATGTTGTGGCAGATCGCGACCATGATGCGCCCCTTGTCGTCGCGAATCGCCCGCCACTTCGGCACATAGCCGTCCTTCTCATATGTGCGCCCCGACCAGACGTATTGCTCACCCGGCACCTGAAAGCGCTGGCCGATATCGTAGAGCACGTCAAAAATCTCGTCGTTGTCGTTCAAATCCTCAACCGGTCGTTCCGGGAAGACCATCCGCATCCCGACCATGAAGCGATCCCAGTCCGCGGTCCCGTGAAAATCGTCTACCATCAGGAAGCCGCCCTTCAGCAAGTAGTCGTGCAGGCGCTTCGCTTCAGCGTCGGTGAACGTCCAATTCGCCACTTGCACGGCGTAGACCCACGGATAGTTGAAGATTTCGTCGCTCTCGAGATCGACCACCTGCTCGGTCGGCCGCGCTTCAATTCGCGTGAGCCGCTTGAGCGCCATCAGAAATTGGCGGTCCGCTTTCGGATAGTCGCGCGACCAGCTTCCGCCGTACCCGTAGCCGTATCCGCCGTACAGATCCGTCCTCGACGTGTATCGCAATCGCGACCAATAGAATTCCGACGGTTCCTTGCTGCTACTCGGGTAATACTCGTCGGAATATCCCTGCGGGAAATAAGGCGCTTGGCCCTGATTGAAGTACGCACCATCCTGGAAGGCAACCACACCACCGGACAAACCCAGCACGAGGACCAACGCGGAAATGCGCCGAAGAGATCTCACTCGATCGATCCCTCAGAGCCATCGAGCGTAACAGAATGGAATCGCCGCCTTCAACTCACCCAGGTGTAGCGCTAGGCCGTCGCCGCGACGCATATTCCGCTTCCGGTCCGTTGCGCTCGACTTGTACCATCCAATTCGGCGTGAGACGATTTCGATTCCAATGACATCGATGCTCCATCAGCGGAGGGAGTTGTGAAGCGGCGGAAATTCCTCGAGCTCGGAGGAACGGCTCTGCTCGGTGGCTTCTCGAGCGCACGCGCCTTGGCACAATCACAAGCTCCCGGGCCGATGCAAATGCCCGCGCAAGTCTCCGGTGCGACTAAGCCTGAGAACCAAACTCCCGCCGATTTCACGCTCCGCATCGCGCCGATTGCTCTCGAAATCGCTCCAAGCCGCTTCATCAGCACGATCGGATACAACGGCTCGTCTCCCGGGCCCGTGCTGCGAATGCGGGAAGGCAAGCCCGTCACGGTTGACGTGATCAACGATACGGACGCTGCTGAACTCGTCCATTGGCACGGACTTTTCGTTCCATCCGAAGTCGACGGCTCCGAAGAAGAAGGGACGCCGATGGTGCCGTCGGGAGGCCGTCGCCGCTACCAGTTCACGCCGAAACCTGCCGGAACGCGCTGGTATCACTCTCACGCAATGGCAGGCGCCGATCTTCATCGCGGCACCTACACGGGACAATTCGGATTCCTGATGATCGACTCCGGCACCAATCCCGGGCAATTCGATCAGGAACTCTTCCTCGCCCTCCGCGATTGGGAGCCGTTTTTCACCGATCAGATGGAAAACGAGGCGGCAGAGGGCGGCGGCCTGGGCCCGCAACCCGAGCGGCCTGCCACGCTCGATACCAGGCCCAACGGTCTCGAAGTGACGTCGCAGCTTTTTTCGATCAATGACAAAGCCCTGGGCGCGGGCGAGCCGATTCGAGTGCGTGCCGGCCAGCACGTTCTCATGCACATCCTCAACGCGGGAGCTATCGAGAACCGCATGATCGCGTTTTCCGGTCATCAATTTCACGTAATCGCGATGGACGGAAACGCGGTGCCGTCTCCGAAATCGGTCGATGTGCTCATGCTCGGACCGGGCGAGCGCATTGATGCTTTCGTCGAAATGAACCAGCCGGGAGTGTGGATTCTTGGCGCGACCGACGACATGATCCGCAACGCCGGAATGGGCGTCATCGTGGAGTACGAAAACCAGCATCGCGAGCCGCAGTGGGTCCCGCCCTCGAAGCCTATTTGGGATTACACAATCTTCGGAATGAGCGGCGCTCCCTCTCGTCCCGCTCCTGACCGCACGATCGACATGATCTTCGAAAAAATTCCCAGCGGCGCCGGCCAATTCAACATTTGGCATGTCAACGGCAAGCCTTATCCCCACGAACAGGAGTTTGTTTTGCAGCAGGGCGCGCGCTACCGTCTCGTATTTCGGAATCGAACCGATGACGCGCATCCCGTGCATCTGCATCGCCATCTCTTCGAACTTGTCGACGTGAACGGAAAGCCGACCTCAGGCGTGATGAAAGACACTGTGATTGTGCCCCTCTACGGCCGCGTTTCCGCCGATCTGACCGCCGATCAGCCCGGTCTTTCGTTGTTTCACTGCCACATCCAGCAACACATGGATTTCGGATTTAAGGCGCTTTTCCGCTACGCTTAGAGCGACGTTCGCGCGCCTATCGGCTAGCAGGTGAGCATCAGGATCGCCTTCTACATCGGCCGGTCACCGCGTGCGGCATTTCTTGCGGAATGAGTTCACACGAAATCACTGTTCGCGTCTCGACGGCATGTTGAACCACCTGAGAATCGTCACGACGGCGCGCTATGCACGCTCGCTGGCAGATGCTAAAATGACATCCGTTCGGCGGCCGCGTTTGTCGGGAGTGTGCTGGCTCTTTGCTTCTCGCCGCTCGCTAATCGGTCTGTCGCGAAACGCGTTGCTGATCTCTCGTGAGGGATAAGGTTCTCCCTACCCGCAAATTGGGCCTGTAGCTCAGGTGGCTAGAGCGCACCCCTGATAAGGGTGAGGTCGGTTGTTCAAGTCAACCCAGGCCCACCATTCCCCTGTTTTTGCCCGTTCAAAGATCATGTCGAACGGCGACTCGCTGCTAGGCAGCGATCGTCGACGACTCCAAATGCGATCTGTCCCATGAAGTGATATTTTGTCGTTGGCTGGGTGGCGATCAATCGGTCTGGGAGCCATTTCGCTCACTCACTAAGAGGAGGGACCATGCCCAGGTTCAGGCGGATGTTCGCGCTGCTGCTTCTTCTTTGCCTTCCGTGGGTTGTTGCGGCGCAATCCGCCGATGACGTTGTCCTATTCCACGCCAAGGTTTTCACAGGCGAGCCCGAGCATCCTTACGCGGAGGCAGTGGCGATCCGCGGCGACAAGATTGTGGCCGTTGGCAACCGCGGAGATGTCTCGAAAGCTGTGGGGAACGATGCGAAGTTCATCGACCTCAAGGGCGATTTTCTGATGCCCGGAATGATCGACAGCCACTGTCACGCGATTGGCGGAGGTCTTTTGCTGATCGCGGCCTTTGTCGGAGAAGACGTTCGCACCATAGATCAGTTGGTGGCATTTGCCGACGAGGCCAAGAAGAGCGCACGAGGAATGCACGGCGACATCCTGATCGTGAGCGGAGTCCCACTGGCGTTCTGGTCGAAGAACAAGGAACTGAACGACCGCTTCAATGCCGGATCCTACGCCGATCAGCCGGTCCTACTTGAAGGGATGGACCACCATACGGCGTGGGCAAACCGAGCGCTGCTGAAGCGAGCCGACATCACGCAGGAGTTCATTCGCGGCCTCGATTCGGTGGGCCGCGGATATTACGGCTACGGCCCGGATTTTGAGCCTAACGGTTTCCTGGTGGACGTCGGATCGGACAAGGCGAGGTCGGTGGTGCCCAAGCCGAGCGAGGAGCAAATGCTTGCGGCCGGACGCGCGGCAGTCGAGTACATGCACGAGCAGGGAATCACGGCGTGGCTGGACGCAGCGGCCAGTGAAGAGATCCTGTCCACCTATCGACACTTGGCGGAACGCGGTGAACTGAACGTTCACATTGCGGCGCTACCGGTAATCGATTTCAAAAGCGGCCACACGGACCAGCAGTTGGCAAAAGTGCTCGAGTGGCGGGAGCAGTTCAGTCATGTTCCCGGCGTGAAGATTCCCGGCATCAAGGTGTTTGCAGACGGCGTTGTGGAATACCCCTCGCAAACCGCGGTTCTTTCCAAGCCGTATCGGAATACGGGAAAGAATGGCGAACTCCTGTTCGATCCGGCCGAATTCGCGAAGATCGCGATTGCGGCGGACAAACAAGGATTGCTCGTTCACGTCCATGCGATTGGCGATCGCGCTGTCACCGAGGCGCTCAACGGTTTCGAAGCGGTCCGCAAGGCAAACGGAAACTCCGGTTTGTCGGACACGATTACGCACCTGCAATTCGTGCGGCCTGACGATATTCCGCGTTTCCACGAACTCGGTGTGATTGCGTCATTCCAACTCTACTGGGCCAGCGCCGAAACGGACACGATCGAGCTGGTGAAACCCTACATCGATCCCGCACTGTACGAGTGGCAATATCCGGCGCGGTCGATTCTCGACGCGGGCGGCGTGATCGCGGGCGCCAGCGACTGGCCTGTTTCGACGGCCAATCCGTTCCGAGCCATTTATCAGGCCGAAACGCGCAAAGGACCGGAAGGTGTGTTGGACGCAAATCAGCGCGTGCCGCGGGAGGCCATGCTCTACGCCTACACGCGGAATGCGGCTCGGGCGCTCGCCGAGCAGGATGAGATTGGTTCCATCGCTCCCGGCAAGCAAGCCGATTTCGCGCTGCTCGACCGCGACGTGCTCACCGTATCTGCCGAAGAGGCGCGCGATACGAAGGTGTTGTGGACTGTCGTCGGCGGCAAAACTGTCTACGGCGCGCACCCTTGAGAAGCAATGGCGAGCGCCCCGTGATCTGCCTCGCCGATTGTCAGTTCTTCGAATTCCCCGTTTCCTTGGCGCGGACCACGAAACGGTTCGGCGCGTGGCCGATATAGTGGAAGGGAAAGCAAGTAATCAGGGTTAGTTCGTTCTGTCCGCCCGATTGCAAAACTTCCAAGTCCGTCGGCGGAACAACCTCGGTTGAATCCACGCGATACGTGCGATCCGCGGCGGGCGTTTTCAGTAGAATCACATCGCCCACTTGAATTTCGCGCAGCGGACGAAAAATCGTGTCGCGGTGTCCAGCCAATGCAATATTCCCGGCCTGACCGGGTAGCGCCGTCTCAGGAATATGACCGACTGCGCGTCGCAGCACGTCGTCAGAATCTCCTTGAACGACGATCGCACTGAGGCCCAGACGCGGAACCTCGATTTGTCCGATCACATCACCCTCGGTCACGATGCGTGGCTGGGCTGTGAATTCGGGTTGAGCGGGAGCCCGGCTCAGAGCGCGGGATTCGTATCTTTGGAACAGGTACGCGCTCACGACGATCCACATCACACAGCCGAGAGCGGCCGCACCCAGCAATAGCAACAGGTACGAGAGGCCGCGAACGAGCGGTCGTACAGTACCGTATTGCCGCGTTGGCGAGTGGATCGTCGAGCTCATGGCGCAATCCCCGCCGAATTGGTTCGCGTTGCGGGAGAAATCGAATACCCCGAGCGGCTTCGAACATGGAGCGCGCCGCGGCCGGGTGCGGAGACTTTTACCTCAAGCTTGCGAAATCCTTGGGAATCTTGTTTCGGCGGAGGTACATAGCCCAGCACATATTGCCCTCGAAGATCGCGGGCAATCTGAGCCATCATCGCCTCGACGGACGAGGTCCTGGCGGGGAAAAACGCAACGCCTCCGGTAACGCGGCAAAGCTGCCGAAGAACGCCAGGGTTTTCCTCTCGACCGTTTTCGCTCAACAAGCCGATCGCGTAAATGACCGTCTGTGACGCGCGGGCTGTCGCGAGGATGTCGGAAAACGTGGTGCGGCTGATGTTGTCGCCTCCGTCGCTGACGATTACGAGCGCTTTTTTGTTCCAGCGGCCAAGCTTGAGATGGAGGAACCCCTCCGACACCGCATCGTAGAGTGCCGTTTGTCCGTGGGCGGAAACGGCGGTAACTGCTTCGCTCAATTCCTGCGCATCGCTGGTAAACGGCTGTCCCTGAAGCAGCTCCACAGAAACCGTATCGTCAAAATCGACGACGAACATCTCGTCGTCTGGATTGCTGGACCGCGCGAATGCCAGCACGGCGGCCGCGACTTCGCGAAGCTTAGGCCCCATGCTGCCGCTGTGATCGACAATCAGCCCGACCGTCACCGGCGTGTTTTCCTGCTCGAAGAAGCTGATGCTCTGCGGCTGGCCATCCTCGAGCACGCGGAAATTCTCGGCCTTCAGGCCCGCGACAAAATTGCCGTGAGAATCTGTAACTGAAACGGGAATGGCGACGAGGTCTGTCCTGGACGAGAGGGCGGTCTGCTGGTTCGTTGCTTCTCGCGGCTCTCGCGCGCCGGCGGCCCTCACGGACGCGCCGAGGCACTCAAAAAGCAAGGCGGCGAGGAAGCTCGCCGCAGTTCCCGCGAGTAAGTAAGACTTGGACCTTCCCATCTTCGGCCTCCTAATGCAGCAGAGCCGTTGCGCGGCTCCGCGGCATCCGAAGACATCGTCTATCACGTCTTTTTCGTTGCAAGGCGTCGCAGTCCAAACCCAATCAACAGGCTGGACGTCCCGAGCAGTGCAATCAGTGGAAGCGGGCTCGCTGTTCGAGGAAGTTCCTTAGCAACCTCCTTCGGTTGCTCCGCCTTTGGCGGGAACGCTTGTGCGATTGGTTGCTCCTCGCCCTTGGGAGTCACGGCGATCAGCGGCACAGTCTTGAACGTGCTGGGAGTCGGTTCCACAGCTTCTGCCGGCACCACTTCGTTTGCCGCCTGGGCAATCTGCACGGCCTGTTCCTTCGGATAGACGAACTCGACTCCGTAACTGAAGCCGGGGTAGAACCACGCTTTCACCGCCTGCGGCCTGCCGGTGGGGCGCTCACCGAACTCGATCACTGTTTCCTCAGCGGGTTCCAGGCGATAGTTCGGAATCGCGAGTATGGTTGTGATCAGCTCGGTTTTATCTTCGTTCCAGATCTGCACGATATTCCGGCTGCCGAGCGTATCGAGGAGTGTGAACGTATAGGAGCCTGCCGGGAGCACCTTGCCCGGAAGCGCCACCGGCTGGCTGAAGGTAACTTTAGTTCGCTTGTTGAACGTCTGTGCATGGACCTGGCTGGCAATGGTGCCGCTGAGCAGCAGGCCCACCACGAGCAACGCTGCCTTACTGAATTTCATGGAATTCCTCCTTCACGATCGCCGAGTCGCGACGTGCTTTAGACGTGGCTTGAAGGGTACCGGAGCCACACGTTCGCCCGCTCGGTCCTTACAGCGCCATGTTTACTTCCGGCACCCGGTTCTGGTCCGTGAGTTAGCTCACGTACCCTAGTGACGCTCGTCACGCCCGCTTTTTCATCGACGGATCCGCCCTAATCGCGATTTGGATTTGACTCGCTGTCGCATCGCTCTGTAACTTAGCTGCGACGATTCCAGCCCATGACCACGCGCCGCAACTTTCTCACGCAGGTCAGTCGCGCCGGAGGATTCGGCGCGACCTATCTCATCATGCAATCGCTCGGCTTGCTGCCGGTTCCGGCGAGCGAAGCGAGTACGTTGCGCCTCGTGTCGGATTCCGGCAGAGGGAAGCGCGTCGTGATTCTCGGCGCAGCGATCGCTGGGCTGGTGTCGGCTTGGGAGCTTTCCAAAGCGGGTTACACATGCACCGTCCTTGAGGCGCGCGGCCGCGCCGGCGGGCGCAACTGGACCATTCGCAACGGCACTCGCGTGGAAATGACTGACGGCACCCGGCAGCTCTGCACGTTCGAAGAGTCGAGTTATTTCAATGCCGGCCCGGCGCGCTTGCCTTCGCAACATTTGACGATACTCGGCTACTGCCGCGAGTTCGGAATTCCCCTCGAGGTGGAAGTGAACACCTCCCGCAGCGCTCTGATGCAAAGCGATCGCATGAACGGCGGCCGTCCGGTTCAGCAGCGCCAGATGGTCAACGACACGCGAGGTCACGTCTGTGAACTCCTCGCTAAGGCAATCCGCCGCAGTGCGCTCGATCAGGAGCTTTCCCCGGACGACAAAGAGCGCATGCTCGAATTTCTCCGAACCTACGGCGATCTTTCTCCGGACTATTTCTACAAGGGTTCCGATCGCGCGGGCTACAAATCCATGCCGGGAGCGGGGGACCGCGACGGCGTCGATCGCGATCCGCTGGACATGCGCGCGCTCCTCGATGCTAATCTTTGGGAAGGGATGCTCTACGAAGAACAATTCTCCTGGCAGGCCACGATGTTTCAGCCGATCGGCGGCATGGACCGGATACCGGCGGCTTTCGAGAAGCGCGTCGGCCACACGATCCGGTTCAACTGCCCCGTGGAGCAGATTCGCAAGACACCCGCTGGCGTTCGCGTCGCGTATCGGGACGGCAAGACCGGCGCAACGGCGCACGTCGACGCCGATTACTGTATTTGCGCTCTCCCGTTGTCGGTTCTAAGACAGATCGACGCGGATTTCTCGCCTGACGTGAAACAGGTGATCCATAGCGTATCCTATGATGCCGCCTACAAGATTGCCTGGGAATCTCCGCGTTTTTGGGAAAAGGATTACTCGATCTACGGTGGCATTTCCTTTCTCGACCGTCCCGTAAATCTCGTTTGGTATCCGAGCGCGCGCCTATTTTCCGGCAAGGGTGTGGTGATCGGCGGCTACAACCTCGAAAACGGCGGCCCACTCGAGAAAATGGACCTCGCCGCGAAACTCGAAGCCTCGCGTCAGTCGATCGAGGCTCTGCATCCCGGCCATTCCCGCGAGCTCACGAACCCTGTCTGCGTTTGCTGGGGCCGCATTCCTTACAACCTCGGCTCGTGGATTCACATCGCCGACGATTCAGCGCTCTATCCGGGCTACGAACGCATCATCCATCCCGACGGACCGATTTTCTTTGCGGGCGACCACACCAGCCATCTCGTCGGCTGGCAGGAAGGAGCCGCACTTTCGGCTCACCGCGCCGTCTCGCTCATCCACCGGTCGCAATTGTCGCAGCGCGCCGCGGGCTCTGCGGCTTTCGCATGATTCCTTCAGCATGTGCTTGGGTGAACGCCCAACGCTGATACAATCGCCTCGCTATTCTCGGCAGAAGTCTGGGGAGGCAGGGACGCCATGCAATTTTGTCGAGGGTTTCTGATTCTGCTTGTTCTCTTGCTCTCAATTCCGGCATTTGCGCAGCAGACCAACTCGTCCGCTCCGCCTGTGCACATCGCAGGCGTAGTCCTGTCGCTCAGCGACAACATCTTGGACCTCAAGCCGGCGGCCACGCCCGCCGTTTGGGTTACGATTCCGGCCGACCTTCACGTAGATCGAAGCGCGTTAAAAGAGGGCGTCAATGTTTCGGTCCAGGCGTTCTGGGCTGATACCTGCTACGTAGCGACCCAAATCACCGTGCAGAAATAGGGTTTCGTCGCCGCTACCAGCGTGAGCTGGCCGCTATTTGTTTAGCGAGCCGACCGGTTGCCCGGGCTGCGAAGTCATCTGTGGAGTGTTCGTGAATTCGTGAACGTGCATCACGGCAATCAGCCAAGCCCCGTCGCTCTGCTTCGTCATGATCAAGCTGTGCAGTCCCTTGCGCGTCGGACGAGGCGTCCCGTCCGGATTTTTTGCGCCAGTCATTTCCCAGTCCACGTCCACCGCCGCCACATCGGGCTTGACATACCGGATCGTCCGGATTTTTCCCGTCTGATGCGTCTCGCTGTAGACGCCGGTCATGAATGGCCCGAAGGTCGCCTCCATCCCGGCGCGGCCATGCGTCAGCGTCCCAAAATTGTTGACGAAATCGCAATCCTCGGTGTACGTCATCGAAACGGCGTGCGCGTTGTGCGCGTTCCACGCGTCCATATAGTTCTGCACGGCTTTTTCGACCGTGTCCTGTATCGGTCCGCTTGCCGCCTGGGGTGACGCCATCGCGATTCCGTACGATAGGACGCTCGAACTCGCCAGCAACATGAGAAATCGCCAAAATCCTCGCATTTCGATCTCCTTCCCGCATCGCCCGTTCGATCGCTCGCCGCCCCGCTGCAGCGCCGCGGCAGCTTACCTCCCTAAAGTCTCAGATGCAAACGCCCGATGCGACGCTTCTCGCCCTCGCCGCATCTCTCTTATTGGAGGATATGTACATGTTCAAGCCCGTCAAGTCATTCACAGGCCTCGTCCTTCTAGCTTTGGCAGTCGTCGTTCCACAATCGCTTCGCGCGCAGACGCAGCCACCACCCGCTACGGCGAAAGCGTCGGTCACCACGATCGTCACAGTTCTCGGTCCCAGTTTTACGGCCCCTCCTGCTCTGGGCAAGTCGGACGTCATCGTGCACACAGGCAATCGGCGCGAGGACGTCACGAACTGGTCTCTCGCGCAGGGCGATAGCGCCACCCTTCAGCTCGCCATCCTGATCGACGATGGCGCCACCGACTTCGACATGCATCTCGACGAACTGCGCCACTTTATCCAGGCGCAGCCAAAATCTGCCAACATCGGCGTCTTCTACGCCAGTAACGGCATGACGGTCACCGTCGCGCGCTTCAGCGCCGACCACGATTCAGTCGCCAAGAAGGTCCGCATCGCAATCGGTCCAACCGGAACGTCCACCAGCATCTATCTCTCGCTGATTGACGTTCTCAAGAAATTGCAGCTGTTATCCGGGCGACGCGAAGTCCTGCTCATCGCCGACGGTCATGATCGCTTGCGCGGCGATCTGCCGGAGAGCCCGGACCTCGATTCCGCGATGGAGAGCGCGCAGAAAATCGGGATCGTTGTCCACACTCTCTATACTCGAGTGGGCCGCACCAGGCGTGGTTTCAATCTCACTCTCGCGCAGAGCAATCTCACTCGCATCGCAGGCGAGACGGGCGGCCAGGCGTTTTTCCAGGGCCTCGAGACGCCGGTGTCGTTCACTCCGTTTCTCAATCAGTTGGACATGGCGCTGCACAACCAGTATTACCTGACCTTCACCACGCCGCGCAGCACCCGGCTCAAAGGCGAGCTTCGCGCCTTCAAAGTCGCCACCGAGCAACACAATATCTCGATCACTGCGCCGTCGAGAGTGCTTGTTCCCGGTCCCGCAAGGTAGCTATCGCATCGCGCTGCCGTCGTTGTAAGAGAGGTGTCCCGGCCTCCGGTTCCCGCTGAGCCGGGACGCCTCGTTGCGCCGGCGTTACCTCTTCAAGCTAGGCGCCGAACTTCCGCAGATATCCGGCCACGTGAAATTTCCGCGCTGTATTTTCCGAGCTCACATAGCGCACGGTGCCGAAGACAGGGCGCTCCGGTCCCCACGGCCTGTCATAACGCCCGAGGCACCAAAAGATTCCGCTGTAGGAATTCGGGTCGCGTCCGTCGAGCGCGTAGCGATTGTTAAGCTCGATCATGATTTCGAGCGCATCCTCTGGCGAGCGCGACCACTCGAGAATTTTCTTTCCCCAGACCATTCGCATATAGTTGTGCACGCGCCCTTCGGTGACCAATTGGCGTTGCGCGGCGTTCCACAGCGGATCATGTGTTCGTGCGCCGGCGAAATCTTTGAGCGTGTAGAGATTGCTTCGCTCGTCGCGCGTATGTTTCGCGAGCGTCGCTCGCGCCCAGTCGGGCAGCGACTCGTATTTGTCGTAATCCGCGCGATGCGCTGCCATGTTGAATCCGAGTTCGCGCCAGGTGATCAGTTGATCGAGGAATGCCTCGGCCGCCAGCCGCACTCCCCACCAGCCTTCCTTACTCCCCGTGGCTCGCAGCGTGACCCTCTCCTCCGACCACTTCTCTTGCTTCATCAGTTCCGCAAATATCTCGTGGCTCGAGATGTGACCGAAGTGGAGGTACGGCGAAAGTCCGCTCGTCGCCTCCTGCCCGGGTTCATTCCTTAGCTCCGAATAATTCTCAAGCCGATCGGAGAGAAAACCGCCGAGAGTGGCCCGCGCCGCGCGCTCTCCGCCGCGAATAGCCACCGAGCGAACCCGATGATCGATAGGCAACGTGGCAAGAGACTCCGAGTTTCGCAGCGTCGCGCGGGGCGCCGCTGGCCATCGGCGTGTGATCTCCTCTGGAAGCAACTCAAGCCTTGGGATATTGAGCTTCGAAAGCGGGTGTGCCTTGGGCAATTCGGCGAGATACATCGGCAACTGCTTTTGTAAAAAGCGTCTAAATGCGTGGGCTGTCGGGAAAGCCGCCCCGGCAGCGCGCAGCGGCAGCAGTCCGTTCGAATCGACCGCTTCGAGCCTCACAGCGAGTTTCTTCGCGGCGCTTTCGACCATCTGCGGAATGAAAAAGCACGGAAAATCATCCGTGACGATTACGCATGCGTGCCTGCCCAGCGCTTCGATCAATCCCTTTCCAGCGCCTGCCTTTTCTTCCACGTACGGATAGTAGGAGACGCTCGATCCCTCGAGTGCCTCCCGCGTCTCCCCCATCCCGTCGAGCACGAAGCGATGCAGCCGTTCACTCGCCCACGGATAGTCACATCGCAGCGCTTCGAGGATGACGACGGGCTTCCCCAATTCCCGGGCCCATTCAATCGCTCGATCGAGCGCGAAATTCCATCTCGTGCGGTGGTACGCGATCATCCAGTGGAGAACGAAACCTCCGTCCGCTCGCGGCGGGGCGGCGTTTCGCGCTCGGATTCGGATTTCCGGTACGCTCAATTCATCCTCACCTGGTCAAACCGTCATCCTGAGCGAAGTGGCCGGACGTTAAGTGCCGCCCCGGCGAAGCCGGGACGTCTCGTCACGCAGTCGAAGGATCTCTCTTCAGCGTCGCAACGGCATTTCTTCCGGCGACAAGCGAACGTCTGGACACTCACTCTAATCAGTGTTACACATACGCCGCAAAGTCGATTCACCGGCGAACGGCGTCACCGTTCGCTGCCGAAAGCATCACGACTCCCAAGGGGGACACATGAACAGAGAAGGATTCTCCGCGCCAGCCAGAATCGGAATTCTCGCGGCAGTCTGCGCGCTCTTGTTGGCGCTGGGCATTGCCACCTTCTCGCCATCCTCCCACGCCGCGCCGCAGTTCGGGCGCCAATAAGGGCGCCGTCATCGGAATGGAATTCGACGGCCGCATGGTTTCCGACCTCGATAAGTCCGTCGCCTTTTACAAGCTGCTCGGCTTCAGCGAAGTTCCCAATGTCGACAAATCCTGGCGCAACGATGAAGTGATGAACCGCATCCACGGCACTCACGGCGTCGAGTCGCGCATGGCGAAGCTTCAAATCAACACAAACCTCGGCGAGAAGACGCCTTTCACTCTCTATCTCCGCGAGTTTCGTGGCATCAAGCGCCGCAACGTGATGGGCGGAAAAACTCCCTGGGAGCCGGGTGCCACTCACATCGACCTCACCATTCCGGACGCCGACAAGATGTGGTCCGATCTCAAAGCCGCGGGCATGCTCTGGCCGCGCACCTGGGGCGGAGAACTCATCGCCGTGCCCGGCGCAACGAAGGGCACCCTTGCCTACATTACAGATCCCGATGGAATGGACGTGGAAATCATCGAGCAGCGGCCCGCAGTTCCGGCGGCCGATGGACGCCCCGCGCGTCCCGCAGATCCTCCCGGCTTCAATCACGTCGGGCTTGTGATCGTCGATCCGGATAAGGCCTTCGGCTTTTACGGCGCGTTGCTCGGCGAGCAGTTTCCGAGCACGCAGTCACAATGGATGAGCGGCGACTTCCTCGACTCCGCCGTCGGCGGCCACGGCAACATCATCAAAATCTTCAACGGCACATTCGCTCTCGCCAACGACCGCGATGCGCGCATCCGCTTCGAAATCGTGCAGTATGAAAATCGCGGCAGAACCGTCGCGCCCTACGACATCACCGACATCGGCGTGAATTACATCGGCCTCGAAGTCACCGACATCGATTCGTTCATCGCGCGACTGAAGGGTGCGGGCGTGAAGCTCGTCTCGGACGGTATTGTCGAAATGAAGGGCGGCTATCGCGTCGCTCTGGTCCGCGATCCCGATACCGGCGCTTTCGTCGAATTCTACGAGCCGCCGAAGAAATAGCGGCCCGTCAGTTTTTCTTCACGGCTGCTGCGGCCACCACCCGAGCATCGCAATCACTCCCGCGACCCAGAAGCCGCCGACCTCGACTCGGCTTCCGCCCATGAAGTGCAGAGCCACGCTGAACAGCACCAGCGCTTCCGCCATCGTCGCGCTCAGGACCGCTCCTTGTCTCCAATCCTGTAGAGCTCCCGCGTCGTTCGGCTTCGTTCGCAGGAGCTCAAACGCGGCGTCGATCCGTTTCCGCCGCAGCCAGATCGCGACGCAGATCAGCGCCACGCCAATCACGGCCAGCGCCTCCACCTCCACTAGCGGCGGCTTATCGCGCGTCGTCGAGGGAACCACATACATGATCACGGCGTAGAGCAGCATCGACACGAGCAGTGCTCCGTGCAAGATGCGCACGAATCGCAACGTTCCTTCCGTCGTCATCCCCGGTTGTGGTGGCATGGTTCGATTCATTGTCATGCTTCACGCCCAAAATAAAAAGCCCCGGCTCGAGTTCGTCGAGTCGGGGCTTGAATCGTCTGATAGCTCTTTGATTTTCGGATGAACCAGGCCAGAACCCGTTTACCCTGAGAAACTGCCGGTGGCAGTTTCGAAGGGTTTGATTCTTGTTTGAGTTCACCGAGCCGGCCCCGTGAGAGGCCGTTTACCCTGAGAAGTTGCCGGTGGCAACTTCGAAGGGCTGGAGCGCCGTACCTGCTACCGACACAGGTCGTGCACTCTTTTTCTTTAGAAAGGAGGTGATCCAGCCGCAGGTTCTCCTACGGCTACCTTGTTACGACTTCACCCCAATCATGAGTCATACCTTGGGCGTCTGCCTCCTTGCGGTTGGCACGACGACTTCTAGTACAACCCACTTTCGTGATGTGACGGGCGGTGTGTACAAGGCCCGGGAACGTATTCACGGCGCCGTTCTGATGCGCCATTACTAGCGATTCCGGCTTCATGCAGTCGAGTTGCAGACTGCAATCCGAACTGAGCGCGCTTTTTTGCGATTAGCTCCCCCTC
>Ga0187779_10000036_pt1 | contig 95768 bp, 87 predicted proteins | sample 1015_Q2_SP10_10__FD_132435 | JGI IMG/M metagenome (GOLD analysis project Ga0187779, IMG submission 132435) | Tropical peat soil microbial communities from peatlands in Department of Meta, Colombia - 1015_Q2_SP10_10_MG | ecosystem: Environmental > Terrestrial > Soil > Wetlands > Peat | place...
CTTGCGCCGCCGTTCGATCTCGGCAAGCTCATCTTCACATACCTTTTGGAAATCCGTCTCCTCGACCCCAGCGAACTGGATGACTTCTTCGTTGCGCACGATCAAAGGCGAAGCACCGTCAACCACCGCGCCCATGGCGAGCTCGGGCTGCGTCGGTACGCCGATCTTGCGGACGAGGATGAGATCAAGAGGCGCCTTCAACGCCTCAGCGACTTGCGCCGCAACAGGGACGCCGCCGCGGGGCAAGGCGAGCACAACCACATGTTGGTTTTTGTAGCTGGCGAGCGCCTTCGCAAGCTGGCGGCCGGCATCAATGCGATCGAAGAAAGACATCAGGCGCCTTCATGGTGCTTCACATCACCTCGCATGATGCGAACCTGGTCCTGCAATTGCCGGCGAGCGCGCTTGAAGGCGTCGTTGAGCGCGAAGTCGAGATCAGAATAGCGCTCGTCGTTCTGCGGCGTGCGACCGATGTTCACCTCACGCCCTTCCGGCAGCGCCAAACGCATGTTGATTTCGAAGAGTCCGCCGGTCCGGTGGTGACCGCCCGGCGCCTTAAGGACCACGCGTCCGGCGGTCACGCGGCCGAAACGCTCCTCGAGCTGGGCGACATGCTTTTCGATCGCCTCGCGAATAGCAGGCCTGACATCCATGCCCTGAAAGTCGATTTGCAGCGGGGTTTCCATGATTGGCTCCAGTCGCCTTACGAGAGCGCCATGCGTTTTCAATACAATTTGAGCCCGCAGCGCTCCTTGAGACAAATCAAGTAATGTCCCGTATGCGGCGATGATTTGACACGCATCAAAAGCCACAGCGAGGCGGTCCTGCCGACTGGAAGAGGGATTGACCTGTGTCAAGGGCGTGACAGGTCCCGACCAGTATTTTTCGGCGTGGTGAACCGAGCTTGAGGGCTACCGGAATGGCACACAAACATATCCTCTTTCGCTCAGCCGCTCGAGAGAAAGTCTTGCGGGGGGCCACGCAACTCGCCGACGCTATTCGAGTAACCTTAGGGCCTCGATCCAAAGCGGTGCTTATCGAAAAGGCTTGGGGCGCTCCTATCGTCTGCAACGATGGCGTTACTATTGCCAAAGAGTTTGATCTTAAAGATCCCGAGGAAAATCTTGGTGCGCGAATGTTACGGCAAGCCGCCGAAAAGACTGGCGACATTGTCGGTGATGGCACCAGCACGGCGACAATTTTAGCGCATGCGATGTTCGCGGATGGAGTCCGCAACGTGGTTGCCGGCGCTAGCGCGATTGACATAAAGCGCGGTCTTGACCGCGCTGCGAAAAGGGCAATTGACGCGTTGCGCGCGCTGTCCAAGCCAGTAAAGACGAGCAAGGAAAAGGCGCAAGTTGGCACCATTTCTGCTCACAACGATTCTGTAATCGGCGAACTTGTTGCGAACGCAATGGATAAGGTTGGGAACGAGGGTGTTATCACGGTTGAGGAATCCAAAACCACTGAGACTACTCTCGAAGTTGTCGAGGGGATGCAGTTTGATCGAGGCTTCTTGTCCCCCTACTTCATTACCAACCCGGAAAAAATGGAGGCTGCGCTCGAAGATACGCTGATATTGATTTCGGACCGCAAGATAAGCGCTCTCAAAGACCTGATCCCCCTTTTAGAGCAGGCCGCAAAATCGGGACGGCCGCTGCTGGTGGTCGCAGAGGACGTCGAGGGCGAGGCTCTCGCCACGCTTATCGTCAATCAGCTTCGCGGCGCGCTTAAAAGCTGTGCTGTCAAAGCACCCGGATTTGGTGATCGTCGTAAAGCCATGCTCCAAGACGTTGCAGTCCTCACAGGCGGCCAAGTCGTCGCCGAGGAGCTGGGGCTTACGCTGGAGCACGTGACGCTTGCAGAGTTAGGAAAGGCGAAGCGCGTCGTCGTAGATAAAGACAACACGACTATTATTGGTGGCAATGGTGACCGCAAAGCGATTGACGGACGTGTGGAACAAATACGTCATGAAATCGAAAAAACGACCAGCGACTATGACCGAGAAAAATTACAGGAACGGCTAGCAAAACTATCCGGCGGCGTTGCCGTGATCCGCGTGGGAGCGCCATCAGAGTCAGAAATGAAGGCGAAAAAAGAGGCCCTTGATGATGCAATAAGTGCAACAAAGGCCGCCGTTGCCGAAGGCGTCGTGCCTGGGGGCGGGTTGGCACTACTTCGTTGCGTTAATGCCGTACGCGAAGAAGAAGAAAAATGCGATGGCGACGAGCGCACTGGCGTACAGATTCTGAAACGCGCCCTCGAAGCTCCTACTCGCCAAATCGCTGAAAATTCCTCGGTTGATGGTGGCGTCGTCGTCGCACGGATGCTGGGCGGTACGAGCAGCGAAGGTTTTGACGCTGCACGCAAAGAATACGTCGATCTAATCGAAGCCGGCATTATTGATCCTACTAAGGTGCTACGTGTCGCGCTGGAAAACGCCGTATCGGTTGCAAGCATCCTACTGCTAACGGAAGCGACTATGACGGACATTCCAGAAGAAAAGAAAGAAAGAGCAGTAGAGCCCGAAATGGCAATTTAGCCAGTCTGAATGCCGCACATGAGCGCAACATTGCGCTTTTGCGGCGTCTTGAGATTGATCGGTTTCGCGAGGCTGAAACAAAACAGCACCCAAATGAAAAGGGCCCCCTTAGCGGCCCTATTTTTGTTGGGGCTGTGCGTGGTCTTTTGCTTCCGCGTCTTCTTCCGCCAGTAATTTCAAGATTTGCTGGCGTTTGGCCTCATCAGTCGTCTGCTTCAGCAGGTCCCAAAGATGCCGGCGTTCTCGCGATGAATAAAGCCAAGCATTGCTGCAGTCCTGCGGGCAAAATTTATCATAGTCTCGAAGGCAGCGCCGAACGCCTTGCAATGGAATTATGCAATTCTGCAAGGTCGCAGTTTAGCTATTTGTCCTTAGGCTGCAACACCGTGACGATAGTCATGCCGCAGTTGTGGCACTCGTGGACACGACGATCCTCAGTCTCAGCAACCTGCATCGTGACCCGACAAATCGGGCACGGCTTAGGCGGCTCGGGTCCTGGCTCGTCATCGGTCATACGCAGCCCCGGAAACATGACCGCCTAATGACACCGAACGCGGCGGATTAAGGCTTTGATTTTCCACAAATTCAAATTTTTGAATGTGTATGACTAGCCAGGATGTCCGCTATGGGTCATTAGCCGACATTTCACGGCATGATCGCCATGTCAGCTTCACCGCCGAAGCGGACATTGATCGCGTTAGATCGGATGTCTGCTACGGGCCAAAAGCGGAAGATGGGGCAGGCTAATTATTTCTTTCAATACCGAAAGGGACAGCGCCTCTGACTGATCTGGGTCAAAGTAAAAATTTGCAATTCCTTTTAGTAGGTTTCCTACGTATCGGAGAGGCTTGTCGCGTGAGGAGCTTCGAGTTTCATCGATGCGTCAAATAAGGGGGTGCGTCGGTGCTTTATTGCCGAATGCACCTTGCTGTTTGCCGCCCCACCTCATGCGCCGCGACCTCCCACAGAAAGAGGAGTCGCACCCATGGCTGAAAACGTGACCAAGCTTCCTGTCAAACAGGAAAAATCGTCCATTTCATCGCCCACAACGCAAATGTGGCGGCCATTTGAAGGCCTTCGACAAGAAATCGATCGTTTGTTCGAAGATTTTGGTCGAGGCTTTTGGCGACCGTTCGACCGATCACTCTTCGCGACGGAGCCGCTGTTCCGGCGTGAACTAACTTTGGAAACGATGCCGGTCGACGTTGTCGAGAGCGAGAAGGCTTATGAAGTCACCGCAGAGTTGCCCGGGATGGATGAGAAAAACATCGAGGTGAAGGTTGCTAATGGCACCTTGACCATCAAAGGCGAAAAACAAGAAGAAAAAGAAGAAAAAAAGAAGGACTATTATATGCGCGAGCGCAATTTCGGTTCATTCGAAAGGAGCTTCGGCATTCCCGAAACCGTTGATGCAAATAAAATTGAGGCGAGCTTCAAAAAAGGCGTGCTCACCGTGACGCTGCCTAAGACAGTCGAAGCACAAAAACCTGCAAAAAAGATTGAGGTCAAAGCCGCCTAGTGTGAACGATCTCAATCCGTGAGCGTCAAAGCCCCGGCATGGTCCGGGGCTTTTTCTATCTAAATGCCATGTCTGCTTTGCCTCCGAACGCAGACATTGATCGCGTGATGCGTGATGTCTGCTGGAGGGCCAATAGCGGACATCGTTTGGCTATTCGATCACCTCGTCGGCACGCACAATTAGCTGCGCGGGAATGGCAATCCCGAGCTGCTTCGCGGTTCTCTGGTTGATGACGAGCTCGATCTTGCTAGCCTGCTCAACTGGCAGATCGGCAGGCTTCGTGCCTTTTAGGATGCGATCAACGTAAGCTGCAGCACGATAATACTGGTCGCTGTAATTTGGTGCAAAAGACATTAGGCCACCCGCTTCCGCAAACGGTCGGAAGCCCATCGTATGGACGAGCCTACTTTGCATGGAGAGTACCGCCAGTTTTCGATGATGAACCATGTAAAGCGGATCTATCAATATCACGATCGCTCGATTGCCATCGCGAGCCACAGCCTCGAAAGCGCCTCCAAAATCGTTTGGGTTACTTGCTTCGTGAAACTGTAATTCCATCCCGAGCGCTTCGCCCGCCGCCTTGGCCTGCCTAACCTGCTGAGCCTGGAATGCCGGGTTACTCGGATTCCAGATGACCGACACACGTCTAGGGTTTCCAACGATCTCCTTTATCAGCTCAAACTGCTTCCCAACCGTGTCAACTGCGATTGAGGAAGTTCCGGTGATGTTGCCCCCAGGTCGGGCCAGTGACGCGACAATCTTAAGCCCGACAGGATCGGCCGTGCCTACCATGACAATCGGGATCGTGGAGGTTGCGCGTTGGGCAGCCAGCGACGAGGGAGTAACAAAGGCGACCAGCAAATCGACTTTGAGTTTGACTAGTTCGCTCGCCAGTTCGGGAAGCCGCGCGAAGTTGCCCTCCGCCCATCGGTATTCGAACCGGATGTTTTGACCCTCAACGTAGTCAAGCTCAGCAAGCCCCTTGTAAAGGCCGTCGATATTCCCAGTCGCGGGCCCCTCAGGACTGAGGACGCCGACTACTGGAACGTGCTGAGATTGTGCGTGCGCTGCAAATGGCCATGTAGCAGCTGCGCCGCCGAAAACTTTGACAAAATCGCGCCGCCGCATTTCCATTTCCTAAAAGCGCAACGTATCGTATCGCGTTAATCCTCATAGTTGGAAGCCCCATTGCCCCAATGTCCAGAGCTCATTCGGCGACATTTCGCAGCGAAACCGCTATGTCCGCTTTACCCCCAAAAGCAGACACTAATCCCGTCAAACTCGTCGTCGGCTAAGGGCCAAAAGCGGACATGCCGCGTCGCAATAGGATTGCTATTGGATCACCTCGTCGGCGGTGGCGAGCAGTGCCGGCGGAACTGTTAGGCCGAGTGCCTTTGCGGTCTTAAGATTGATGGCGAAATCGAACTTGGTTGGCTGTTCGACGGGGATATCGCCCGGCTTTACCCCGTGCAAAATTTTGTTGACCAAGTCGGCGGCGCGGCGGAATTGATCGGTAAAGTCGGCGCCGTAGGAGATCAGGCCGCCGGCCACGACGTCATCGCGAATGCCGTACATCGCCGGCAGGTGGGCGGCGGACACCAGCGTATTGATGCTCATGCGGTTAAGCACCGTGAGTGGATCGGCACAGACGTAAAGCGCTTGTGCGCGGCCGTTGAGCGAAGCGAAAGCGGGCGCAAAATCTTCTGCGCGACGCGCTTCCAGCCGGATGACCTTGAGGTTTAACTTTTGCGCCGCAATTTCTACCTCGTGCATCTCCAGCAGGATTTGCGGGATTTGGACATTGCCGAGAATTGCCAGATCGCTGAGCTTGGGAACGATTTCATGCAACAGATCGACACGCTTGCTGGCAAGGTCAGTTGCCTGCATCGACAGACCGGTGACATTGCCGCCTGGTCGCGCCAGGTTCGCGACCAAGCCGCCGCCGACCGGGTCGGTCGCCAATGCAAAGACGATGGGTATGACCGATGTCGCCTGCTTCAGTGCGGCAACGGCGGGTACAGTAGTAACGATGACGTCGACCTTGAGGCGAACGAACTCGGCGGCGAACTCGGCGTAGCGCTCGGGATGCCCTTCTGCCCAACGATACTCGATATCGACGGTGCGACCTTTGATCCAGCCCAGTTCACCCAATCGCTGCTCAAGAGCGGCAATCCACGAGCCCGTGGCCGCGCGGGTGGTTGTGCTCAGATACCCGATCGTCGGCAACTTGCCCGCTTGCTGTGCACGCGCAGCGAGCGGCCATGTAGCCGAAATAATTGTTGCTTTAATAAAATCGCGGCGTCGCATTGCCGGCCCGATGGCTCAAGAGTACGCCAACAACGGCTAATTGCATCAGGAATTTGCGACCGGCGAAATAGGGTCTGGGGTCGAGTTGCATAGCAACAATCATGAAGCGCGAATGTCTCTTAGGGTCAAAAGCAGACATGAGGCCATAAGTTTGCGGTGTCCGCTTCGCCCTCAATAGCGACCGCAAAAGCGGACGCCACAGGCGTGCACGTCACTTCATGTGATCGTGCATTCCCGACATTCCATGGTTCATCATCATTGGTGCCTGGGCGCCGATGCCTTGCACATCAAAGGTGACGTCGACGGTCCCAGCTTTTTCGAAGCGTAGTGTTATTGGCACTTGCTGACCTTGTTTGAGGGGGCGATTCAAATCCATGAGCATGATGTGATAGCCGCCGGGCGCGAGCGTCACCGTTTGGCCGGGGCCAATTGATAAACCATTTGCCAGAGGGCGCATTGTCATTACGTCGTTTTTCATTGCCATTTCGTGGACTTCAACCCTTTTGGCAGCGGGACTTGAGCCACCGAGCATCTTGTCGGCTACAGTTCCCTTGTTGGTGATAGTCAAATAGGCACCACCTACCTTTGCTCCTCCCGGGGTTGCTCGTGCCCAAGGGTGTTCAATCACGAGGTCACCCGCCTTGACCTCTTGAGCCGCAGCCATCCCACTACAAGCAATCACAGAAGCGATTACTGCCGCTTTCAAAAGTGGACGGTAGATCATGGTTGCTTACCTCCGTTCCTATTGACCGACCCGAAAGCTGAAACTGCCCTGCGTGCGATGTGTATCGACTGAAAGCACGTGCCAAATCACCTTGTAGCTTCCCGCTGGAAGCGCTTTGAGCTCGACTCGCATTTGCGCACCGCTCGCATGGGCGGAACCAGCCGTGACAGAAACCCCAGACGAGTTTTGCACTTCAACGCCGCTGAATTTCGGTTCGAGTTGTTCGGTAAAGTAGAGAACAACTTCCTTGGGAGCTGATGATGATGTGCTGCCAACTGGAGGGGTCGCGTGATCAAGCATTGCATGGGCATTGGCGATGACCGGCGCTACTAATAGTGATAGCGCAATGAGTATTCTTTGCATGACTAGCGGCCGAACATCGGCCTCCCTGTATTGATGTTGCTCGAGCTGAAGATCGGACGACCCAATGTGTTTGGGGCGATGTCATCCAGATAGAAATGCAGTTGTCCGATGACGCCGATGTTCGAACCGCTCTCGCGGTTGACCGGGATCAGTGCCTCAACACCGACCTGCATATATTGTCCGGTCCAGATGATACCGGGGTTTATTGTCCCCGTGGTCACCGTGCCAGAAGTAAAGGTATTCGATACTGGCGTTTGCAGCGATGCTTCGACAATCGGTATCAGGTGATTGACGAAATCTGGCAGACCCAGATCGACTACCGTCGATTTTAGGTAGGGCATGCTGTATTGCAGTGAGCCGCCCCAGTTCAGCACACGTGGATGAAATTCAGCATCGACAATTGCGTTGCCGGAATCGGGGTCTTGCGAAGTCGTGATCGTCGAACCTGTCTTTGGGATTGAATAACCAATTACGCCCGTGATGGCGAACGGGCGCAGCCAGTCGACCGGTAAATCACCGAATCCTTTCCCGAAATAGACTGTCGGTGTGTAAGTGCTGAAAGGGTCAGCGCCGACGCTCTGCGCACCGCCTCCACCCCACTCAATGCTAAGCCCGGTAGAAAATACAAATTCGTGTTCATCATTCTTGTAAAGTCGATACTTGAAAGTCGTTTCAAGATTCTGGAATCCGTTGGCCCCGGTCATTACAGGTCCGCCCGGTGGCGAAAAGTGGGACCATGTCGGTCCTATTGAAATCGCAAAGTCGTCGGTAATCCGCTTTGAGAACTCGCCCGAGATGTCCGTCTGCCGATAGGCCGACGTGTCGGGTGTCGTAGCCGTTTTGAAGTAGCTTACGGTCGGAAATGCCAGTTCGTCGTTGACGCCCGGATCGTCGATGGTGAGCGTGGCTGGGAACAAGCGGTTGCCGACGATCTCGTGGGCTGCAGCAGTGGTGATGCAAAACATGGCGACCGTGCTGGTAAGCACGGGAAAACGCCAAAGCTTTTGGCTCATAGAACGGGTCCTTTCGCGATGACGGAGTGAGCCGTCCCAAGGACGGCAGCGGCGTCACGCGAAAGCGGGTGGACCCTGTGAGAGCTTTGGTATTGAGCTGCGCTTGAAGGCTATGGAAACCGAGGCGGGCCGCAGGACGTGCAAAATGCGGACGGGCATCAACTGCCCGGCAAATACGTCATCGACCGTTATCGAAGCCAATGTTGCGTTACAGAGCGTGCAATGATCGCAACCGTGTGGAGCGGTCGTGGGCGATTGATCGTCGGTCGGGGACGCCTGTCCGTTGCTGTGACAGATCACCGCGAACGGATCGGTGGCCGCAGCCGCCAGCGAAGCTGCGGTAAACAAAACGCCATGCAGAGCAATCGCGATGATTGCTAAAAGACCAATAGCTTGGCGCAACCTACGCATTCCTAATGCCCATAACCCACAAATGAACATACCCGCGAACATCGCAGTTATTCCAGCACTCATTTGCGAAACGCACAGGGCATCATGCCGGCTCAAACCTGCGTTGGGAGAGGCCTGTCCATGTCTGCTTTGGGTCACTAGCAGACATTGAGCCAGTCATGGGCCTTACACTCGCCCCGGCGGCTTACGCCGATGACATGAAGAAGGACACGATGTCAAAAGACAGCATGTCTAAGGATACCATGAAAAAAGATACGATGAAAAAGGACGGCATGACGAAAGATGGCATGTCGAGCGATAAGATGTCTAAGGACAACATGTCCAAAGACAACATGAAGAAGTAAACACGTGCGCTCGCCGACTGGACGTTTCAGACGTCCAGTCGGGTTCTCTCGTCGGACCCCCTATTCCTCTTTAAGGCCATACGCCAGCGCGTTGCCGGTTGCGCCGTAATACTTGAATGGCAGAAACTTGCCGGTCATGCCGATGGCCACGCGGTCACCCTTCGGATCGCTCTTGCGCGTGATGTCCATATCGAAGTCAATCGCCGACATGATCCCATCGCCGAACTCCTCCTCGATCAGCATTTTCAGCGCCGGACCATTGACCAGGATCAGCTCGTAGAAACGGTAGAGCAGCGGGTCAGTCGGCGGCATCGGCGTCGCCGTGCCGCGCATCGGCACCTCGTTGAGAAGCGTCTGCTCGTTCTTCGACAGCCCGAACAGCTTGGCCGCGGCGGCGGCCATCGGCTTCGTCATCTTGTGCTGACCGAGGATCGCTCCAGTCACCAGGATCGGTGACATGCCACCAATTTCGCCGCAGATGTATTTCCAGGTCCAGCCCTTCTCGCGTTTGATGTCGAGAAGCTTCTCGGTCAGTCCGGCACGAGTCATACGATAGCTCCTTCTTGCAAAAGCACGCCTTGAACATCGACTGATGTCAGCAACGACCATGCCAAGGCTTTAACGACCCGATTTTTGGTGCGCATTTTGGCTGGGCCGCGGGGCCTCACTGCCCTCTTATTGGTCATGAAGACGAGATTTTGTGCAGCCGGCACCTCGGCCCTTAGGCGATAGCCCGTCCTCGGCGCAAAAAAGCGGCAATTTCCGCAATCGAGCACGTCGCCCAGGGCGGTCAAGCCCCGTCGCGACAGCGCTTGGCATACCTATTGCTCAAGACCGGGTGGATTGCCGCAACGGACGCAAAAGGAGGTCCTGTGTCTTATCTCGTTCCTTCGGAATTCGTCACCAAGATGGTCGACGCCGGTGAATCGAAAATCTTCATGTCGACGCGGGACACAGTCGTACGCGCATACATGGCTGGTGCGATTCTCGCGCTAGCCGCCTGGATGGCGGTGACGATCAACGTCAACACCGGCCAGCCGGTCGTCGGCGCCCTGATTTTTCCGGTCGGCTTCGTTATGCTCAACCTGCTGGGCTTCGACCTGCTGACCGGCGTCTTCGTGCTGACGCCGCTGGCCTTGCTCGACAAGCGGCCCGGCGTCACGATTGGCGGCATTCTGCGCAACTGGGGGCTGGTATTCATCGGCAACTTCGCCGGCGCGCTCACCACAGCATTTTTCATGGCGTGCGTGACCACGTTCGGCTTCTCGCAAGCGCCGGACAAGGTCGGCACGGTGCTTGGCAGTATCGGCGAGGCGCGCACGCTCGGTTACGCGTCGCACGGCGCTTTGGGCATGGTCACGCTATTTATGCGCGGGATGCTGTGCAACTGGATGGTGTCGACGGGCGTCGTCGGCGCCATGATCTCGACGACCGTGCCCGGCAAGGTCATCGCTATGTGGATGCCGATCTTCGTGTTCTTCTACATGGTGTTCGAGCACTCTGTGGTGAACATGTTCCTATTCCCGGCGGGCTTGATGCTGCACGCGCCGTTCTCGATCTCGGACTACTTCATCTGGAACGAGATTCCGACGGTGCTCGGCAATCTGGTGGGCGGCATCGCCTTCACCGGTCTCACGCTCTATGCGACGCATGTGAAGACCGCTCCCAAACGCGCCGCCCTCAAGCGCGCTGCGTAAAGGGATTTGCTATCGTAGAGCCTCAGCCCGACCCGGGTTGAGGCTCTTTTCTTTGGTCGCCCGCATGCCTCACCAGCTGGCAATATCGATCGGGCAGTATTCGGACAAAGGCCGTAAGGAAATCAATCAGGATTTTCACGGCGCACTGATCCCCGAAGAGCCGCTATTGAGTCTAAAGGGCATTGCCGTCGTGCTGGCGGATGGTATCAGCAGTAGCGAGGTCGGTGGTATCGCCAGTGAGTCGGCCGTTAAAAGCTTTCTCACGGACTATTACTGCACATCGGATTCCTGGTCCGTAAAAAACTCGGCGCAGCGAGTCATCGCCGCAACAAACTCTTGGCTGCACGCGCAGACGCGGCAAAGCCGGCACCTGTACGATAAAGACCGGGGCTACGTCTGCACGCTTAGCGCGATAGTCATCAAATCGACGACCGCGCACATCTTTCACATCGGCGACGCGCGCGTCTACCGCGTCGCCGGCCGGGCCCTCGAGCAACTCACCGAAGATCACCGCGTCATCGTGTCGTCGCAGCAGAGCTATCTGGGCCGCGCCCTTGGCGTCAATCCGCAGATCGAAATCGACTATCGACCGGTAAACGTCGAACGAGGTGACCTCTTCGTGCTGGCGACCGACGGCGTCTACGAGCACGTTAGCGGGCGTTTCGTCGCTGAAGCAATCGACAATAACGCGAACGAGCTCAATGCCGCCGCCCGGGCGATCGTTGAGGAAGCGAAGCGCCAGGGCAGCACCGACAATCTAACTATCCAGATCGTCAGGATCGACGCGCTGCCCGAAAGCGCGAGCAGCGAGATTCTAAGGCAGGTCGGCGAACTGCCGTGTCCTCCGCTCCTTGAAGCGCGAGCGGTGCTCGACGATTATCGCATCGTCAGGGAAATCCACGCGAGCAGCCGAAGCCATATCTACCTCGCCGTCGACAGCGCCGACGACGCATTGGTCGCGATCAAGACGCCGTCGACCGACCTACGCGACGACCCCGCCTATCTGCAGCGTTTCATGATGGAAGAATGGGTGGCGCGGCGCATCAACAGCGCTCACGTCCTCAAAGCACGCATTTCGTCACGAAAGCGGAGCTATCTTTACCTCGTGACGGAACTGCTTGAAGGGCAGACCTTGACCCAATGGATGATCGACAACCCCAGGCCGGGTCTCGAAGCCGTGCGCGGAATCATTGAGCAGGTCGCCCGAGGCCTGCAGGCGTTCCACCGGCTGGAAATGCTGCATCAAGACCTCAGGCCGGACAACATTATGATCGACTCGACTGGTACGGCGAAAATCATCGATTTCGGCTCGGTGCGCATTGCCGGCATTGCGGACGACGAGGGCGGCGGCGGCGAAATACTCGGGACGATGCAATACACAGCGCCGGAATACTTCCTCGGCGAAAGCGGCTCGCCGGCGTCCGACCTATTCTCCCTTGGGGTCATTACCTACCAGATGCTCACCGGGCGGTTGCCTTACCGCGCGGAGGTCGCGAAAACAAAGACCAGATCGCAGCAGAGGAAGCTTCGCTACCGATCCGCGCTCGACGACAATCGCGAGATCCCCGTTTGGATCGATGGCGCGCTCAGGAAGGCGGTACATCCGGATCCGTACCAGCGCTACCAGGAATTATCGGAGTTCGTCTTCGATCTTCGTCACCCCAACCGAAAGTTCGCCGAAACGGCGCGCGCCCCCTGGATGGAGCGCGATCCACTCCTTTTTTGGAAAGCAATGTCTGCAATTCTTTTTGCGTCAACGGTGGGGTTACTAGGTTTCTTATGGACGCATGTTAGATAAAGCTTCGGCTTCTTTGCCGCCTTAGTTTCGTGTGAGCGATCTTCAAAATGATATCCAACGCAATAGTTGTCGGCTCCGGACTTTGGTTGGCCGCCATCGTCTTTATCGTCTTCGAAGCCGTGCGAGGCGAGCCTCCTGCGTCCTAGCCTCGCTACGCGGATAATTGCCTAAATAGTAGGCGAAAAATCCGAACTGTATGCAATTGCTCAAGGCGCCTTTGGTCGCGCCGGTGCGCGCAAAACCGCTCGAAATCCCAAAAATTTCAGATGCTTGGCTTCGAAGTGCCTCTTTATAGCGGTTTGGCATAACTCTTGCGGAAACCTCGACGGGGTCTTTGTTCGGGAGGTTTCCATGAAGCGTCGTGAATTTCTGAAATCAGCGAGTGCGTTGGCTGCAACCAGCACGCTTGGCGCGCCCGCGGTGTTCTCACCGGCCAAAGCGCAGTCGCGGCAGGAGACCCTGCTGATCGTGTCCGAGAGCGGACCGAACAATCTCGACATTCATGGCGTCGGCACCAACGTCCCCGGCTACGAAGTGTCATGGAATTGCTACGACCGCCTCATCAGCCACGAGATGAAGACCGGGCCGAACGGCCAACCTTATTACGACAAGAATAAGTTCAAGATGGAACTCGCCGACGACATGAACGTGGGCGACATGTCCGTCACCTTCAAGCTCAAGAAGAAAGCAACCTTCCAGGACGGTACGCCGGTCACAGCCAAGGATGTGAAATGGTCGCTTGACCGCGCCGTCTCTGTCGGCGGCTTCCCGACCTTCCAGATGGGCGCAGGCTCGCTGACCAAGCCGGAGCAGTTCGTCGTTGTCGACGATAACACCGTCCGCGTTGATTTCGCCCGCAAAGATCGCCTGACGATTCCAGATCTCGCCGTCATTGTGCCCTGCGTCATCAACTCTGAGCTGGTGAAGAAGCACGCCACGGACAAGGACCCGTGGGGCATGGAGTTCACAAAGCTCAATACTGCGGGCAGCGGCGCCTACAAGGTAACAAACTGGGTTGCTGGCACCGAGGTCATACTCGAGCGCAATGACAATTGGGCTGGCGGCCCATTACCGAAGACCAAGAAGATCATCTGGCGCATGGTGCCGTCGGCCGGAAACCGGCGCGCGCTACTCGAGCGCGGCGACGCCGACATCTCGTACGACCTGCCGAACAAAGATTTCGTTGAGCTCAAGAGCGACGGCAAGCTCAACATTGTATCGACGCCGTATTCGAACGGCATCCAGTACATCGGCATGAACGTAAAAAATCCGCCGTTCGACACCATCAAGGTGCGCGAGGCGGTGGCGTACGCACTGCCATACCAGAAGATCATGGATGCGGTGCTATTCGGCCTTGCCAAACCGATGTTCGGCGCGCCGGCTGACAAGCCGACCGAGGTCGCCTGGCCGCAACCGCACAAGTACAACACCGACATCGCCAAGGCGAAGGCTCTGATGGCCGAGGCCGGCTACGCCAACGGCTTCGACACGACGTTGTCGTTCGACCTCGGTTTCGCTGGCGTCAACGAGCCGATCTGTGTGCTCACGCAAGAGAGCCTCGCGCAAATCGGCATCCGCACCACGATTAACAAGGTGCCCGGCGCGAATTGGCGTACCGAACTCAACAAGAAGACGCTGCCGCTTTACACCAACGTGTTCTCGGGCTGGCTCGATTATCCGGAATATTTCTTCATCTGGTGCTACCACGGCAAAAATTCGATCTTCAACACGATGAGTTATCAGTCTAAAACCTGTGACGCCTTCATCGACGGCGCGGTCACGGCGGCGGCGACGGGCGACAAGGCGACCTATGAGAAAGACGTGAAGGGCTTCGTCGACACGGCCTACGCCGACATGCCGCGCATCCCGCTCTATCAGCCCTACGTCAACGTCGCGATGCAGAAGAACGTATCCGGCTACGCCTATTGGTTCCACCGCCGGCTCGACTACCGCACGCTCGCCAAAGGGTAACCGGTTTCATGCTGGGGCTTGTCCCGGCCGTCCGCGCCCGCTTTGCCCCGCGAAAGGCGTGGACGTCCGGGCATCGGCCCCAAGTGTGAGGGAAGCGATGCTCGGCCTGATATCGAAGCGCATGTTGCTGATCATCCCGAACCTTATTGGGGTGGTCATCATCACGTTTCTGCTGACGCGTGCTCTGCCGGGCGATCCCGCGGCCTATTTCGCCGGGCCGGCGGCCACAAAAGAGGCGATCGAGCAAGTGCGGGTGAAGCTCGGCCTCGATAAACCGCTGATCGTGCAGTTCGGCCAATATGTCTCTGACCTCGGCCATCTCAATCTAGGCAACTCACTGACCACCGGCCAGCCGGTGCTCACAGAGCTGAAGAACCGCCTGCCGGCCTCGGCCGAGCTCACTCTGTTCGGCCTCATCTTATCGATGCTGATCGCCGTGCCGCTCGGCATCCTCGCCGCCGTGCGACAGGGCTCGTGGATCGACCACACCTGCCGCGTCGTCGCGACAACCGGCGTGTCGCTGCCGGTGTTCTTTACCGGCCTACTCTTGGTTTACGCCTTCTATTTCCTGCTCGGCTGGGCACCGGCGCCGCTTGGGCGGCTCGATGTGTTTTTCTCGGCGCCGCCGCAGATCACGGGCTTCTACCTCATCGATAGCTTGCTCAACCGTGATCTCGCGACCTTCCGCGCTTCGCTGAGCCAACTGCTGTTGCCGGGATTCACGCTTTGCATCTTCTCGCTGGCGCCGATCGCGCGCATGACACGCGCCTCGATGCTTGCCGTGCTCGCCTCGGATTTCGTGCGCACCGCGCGCGCCAGTGGTCTCAATAACCGCACGATCATCATCACTTACGCCTTCCGCAACGCGATGCTACCGGTCGTCACCACGCTCGGCATGGTGTTTTCGTTCTTGCTCGGCGCCAACGTGCTGGTGGAGAAGGTCTTCGCCTGGCCTGGCATTGGCTCTTATGCGGTCGAGGCGCTGATCGCCAGCGATTTCGCACCGGTGCAGGGCTTCGTGCTCACCATGGCAATCATGTATGTCGCGCTTAATCTGGCGATCGACCTGCTCTACGGCATTATCGACCCCCGCGTGAGGCTCGAAGGATGAACGAGAGCGCGACCGTCATCCACCAAGCCGCCGCGGCCGCCGAGAAGCCGCAGCAGAATTCGATGCTGCGGGACGCGCGTTACGTGGTGTCCGAGAATCCCGTCACAGGCGTTGCCTTCGCCCTTTTTTCTCTGATTGCACTGTGCGCGCTGATCGGACCTTACATCGTACCGCACGACCCGCTGGCGAGCGACACCGCGGCCGCGCTAAAGCCGCCATCTTTCGCCCACTGGTTCGGCACCGATCAGCTTGGCCGCGACATGTTCAGCCGCGTTGTCGTGGCGACTCGGCTCGACTTCCTTATTGCGCTCACTTCGGTAGCGCTAGTGTTCGCGATGGGCGGGCTTGCAGGCATCGCCGCGGGTTATTTCGGCGGCTGGACCGACCGCATCGTCTCTCGCATTGCCGATACGATTATGGCATTCCCGCTATTCGTGCTTGCCATGGGCATTGTCGCCGCGCTCGGCAACACCGTTACCAACATCGTCATCGCCACCGCCATTATCAACTTTCCGCTCTATGCACGCGTTGCCCGCGCCGAGGCGAATGTGCGGCGTGAGGCGGGCTTCGTGCTGGCGGCGCGGCTCTCCGGCAACAGTGAGTTCCGCATCCTGCTGCTGCATATCCTACCGAACATCATGCCGATCATGATGGTGCAGATCTCATTGACGATGGGCTACGCAATCCTCAATGCGGCGGGCCTCTCCTTCATCGGGCTCGGCGTACGACCACCGACGCCAGAGTGGGGCATCATGGTGGCCGAGGGCGCCGGCAATATTATTTCCGGCGAATGGTGGATTGCTCTGTTCCCGGGCGCAGCGCTGATGCTCGCCGTGTTCTGCTTCAACCTGCTTGGCGACGGTTTGCGCGATCTGGTTGATCCGCAGCGGAGGACATGATGCTCAAGCGTGTCGCACCGCCGGAAGACAAGGGCCTGCCACTTCTCGACGTGAAGAATTTGACCGTCGAATTCCACACGCGGCGCGGCATCGTACGCGCGGTGGAGCACATCAACCTGACCATCGAGAAGGGCGAAACCGTCGGTATTGTCGGCGAGTCCGGTTCCGGCAAGTCGGTCACTTCTTATGCGGTGATGCGCATTCTCGACCGAGCGGGATGCATCGCCGACGGTTCGATAACGTTCTCCGGCTTCGATCTGCGCGCCGCGAACGAGAGTGACATGCGCGAAATGCGCGGCCGCGAAATATCCATGATCTTCCAATCCCCGCGGCTAGCGCTTAACCCAATCCGCAAGATCGGCAAGCAGATCGAGGACGTGCTGCTGCAGCACGCACAGGTCGGCACCGACGTGGTGAGCGAGAAGGCGGTTGAGATGCTCGAGCTGGTGCGTATTGCATGGCCGCGCGAGCGCTATCACGCTTATCCGTTCGAACTGTCCGGCGGCATGTGCCAGCGCGTCGTGATCGCGCTGGCGCTTGCTTGTAAGCCGCAGCTCTTGATCGCCGACGAGCCGACCACCGGTCTCGACGTCACCACACAGAAAGCGGTGATGGACCTCGTCGTCGAGCTGACGCGCGAGCGCGGCATGTCGACCATCCTGATCACGCACGATCTCGGCCTGGCTGCGACCTATTGCGGGCGCGTTGTCGTGATGGAGAAGGGCAAGGTCGTCGAGACGGCAAGCTCCGAGCTGATCTTCAAGAAGCCGACGCACGCCTACACGCGTAAGCTGATGCGCGCCACGCCGCGTCCGGACATTTCACTGCGCGGGCTGCTGCCGGAAGGCGAAACTGCCAAGGCGAAACCGCCGGCACCGTTGCGCAAAAAACGCAACCAGATGCCGCTTCTGGTGGTCGACAATCTGGTCAAGGAATATCCGCGTCAGAGACAAGGCTTATCGTTCGCCAACCTGTTGGCACGCAACAAGCCGGTACCGGAAAGCGAGGTATTTCGCGCCGTCGATAACATCAGCTTCTCGATTGCGCGCGGCGAAAGCGTTGGCCTCGTCGGGGAATCCGGCTGCGGCAAGTCGACGACCGCGATGATGGTGATGCGCCTGATCGACAAGAGCGCGGGCTCGATCGTTTTCGACGGTGAGGACACCGGCGAAATTCCGGCGCGCCAGTTCGCGACGCTGCCGCTGCGCAAGCGCATCCAGATGGTGTTTCAAGATCCAACCGACAGTCTCAATCCACGTTTCACTGCGGCGCGCGCGATCGCCGACCCGCTGTTGCGGCTCGGCGAGCTGGCGCGCAACAAAGTGCGCGCGCGCTGCGAGGAACTGGCGCGCCAAGTTGGGCTGCCGGTCGGATTGCTCGACCGTTTTCCACACCAACTCTCAGGCGGACAGAAGGCGCGCGTCGGCATTGCGCGCGCCATCGCGCTCAAACCTGATCTCATCATTCTCGATGAGCCGACCGCAGCGCTCGACGTTTCGGTGCAGGCAGTAGTGCTTAATTTGCTGCAGGACCTGAAGGAATCGCTTGGCATGAGTTATCTGTTCGTATCGCACGACCTCAATGTGGTCCGGCTACTGTGCGACCGCGTCATCGTCATGCGTGCAGGTAAGATTGTGGAGGAAGGGCCGACCAAGCGCGTACTCGTCAAACCGCACGCCGATTATACGCGCGACCTGCTGGCGGCCATTCCTCACCCGCCTTTGTGATTGCAGGTGACGATGACGAAACAGCTCGACGATTTCATCGAGGCCGCGGTCGTAGCGTTTGATTTGCCGCTCGAAGCAGCCTGGAAGCCGGCGGTTAAAGCCAATCTCGAAGTCACGCTCAAGCACGCTGCGACGGTTGCCGATTTCGAGCTACCGGATGCGGCGGAGCCGGCGCCGGTATTCAAAGCGTGAAGCATGGCGCTAGTCCTTGCAGACACAAGTTGGGTGAGCGCGGGGCAGATCGCCAGCGACATCGCTGCGGGCGAGCTCAGCGCCGCCGCCGTTGTCGATGATGCGCTGGCGCGCATCGAGAAACTTAATCCGGCGCTGAACGCTTTTACCGCGGTGACCGCCGAGCGCGCCCGCGCTCGTGCGAAAGCGGTCGACGCGGCGCATGATCGTCACCGACTGCCGCTCGCCGGTGTACCGTTCGCGGTGAAAAACCTTTTCGATATTGCCGGACTTCCGACCGTTGCCGGCTCGAAGATCAACCGCGCTGATCCACCGGCAAGCCGCGACTCACCACTGATTGAGCGTCTTGAAGCGGCCGGTGCGGTGTTGGTCGGCGCGCTTAACATGGGTGAATACGCCTACGACTTCACCGGCGAAAATGTCCATGACGGCCCGTCGCGCAACCCGCACGACCTCACTCGCATGACGGGTGGATCGTCTGGCGGCTCGGGCGGCGCGGTCGGCGGTGGCCTGGTGCCGCTCGCACTCGGCTCCGACACCAATGGTTCGATCCGCGTGCCGTCATCGTTCTGCGGCGTCTTCGGCTTGAAACCGACCTATGGTCGGCTAACGCGGACACGCAGTTTTCCGTTTGTGGGCAGCCTCGACCATCTAGGCCCTTTTGCCAGAACTACGAACGATCTCGCCGTCAGCTACGACGCTATGCAAGGTCCCGACGGCGCCGATCCCGTCTGCACCGACCGCGCGCCGGAGCCAGTGACGGGGGCGCTGGCGCGTGGGCTCGACGGTCTGCGCATCGCGGTCGCCGGTGGCTACTTCCAGAAGGGCACGTCCCCTGAAGCGCTCGAAGCGTTGGCGCGGGTCGCTAAGGCGGCGGGCGCAAAGGATGACATCGACATTCCGGAGGCGCAGCGCGCTCGTGCCGCGGCCTACGTCATTACCGCAACCGAGGGCGCGGCACTGCATCTCGACCGGCTGCGCACGCAGGCCCGAGATTTCGACCCGGCGGTGCGTGATCGGTTGATCGCCGGCGCCATGGTGCCGGCCACTTTGGTCAACAAAGCGCAGATCTTCCGCCGCTGGTATCGCGAGCAGGCGCTCAAGCTGTTCACGCGTTACGACGCAATCCTCGCGCCGGCCACGCCCTGCACTGCGCCGAAGCTTGGCCAGCAGACCTTCGTGATCGACGGCGTCGAGATGCCGTTACGTCCCAATGTGGGCATCTACACGCAACCGATTTCCTTCATTGGCCTACCAGTGGCGGCGGTACCAGTGCCGCTCAAGCCGCTACCAATCGGCGTCCAGGTGATCACTGCACCGTGGCGTGAGGACATAGCTCTGCGCATTGCGTATGCGCTGGAGCAAATGGGCGTGGCCGCGGCGCCAAGACCGCGCCTCCAGGCAGGATAACTATGGACATCGACATACCCGAGGTCGTAGCCGAGGTTCGAGCGGCGTTCGAGTGCTACGAGAAAGCTCTTGTGACGAATGATGTCGAAACACTCGGCGCGCTATTCCGCGACGACCCTCGCACCATTCGCTATGGTATCGCGGAAAATCTCTACGGCTTCACCGAAATCGCCGCGTTTCGCTCGGCGCGCTCGCCGGTGGGGCTTGCACGTCGTTTGTCACGCACTGTGATCACAACTTACGGCAAGGATTTCGCTGTCGCCTCAACCTTGTTCGAGCGCGCTTCGGCAGCAGGCAAGATTGGCCGGCAGATGCAGACTTGGGCGAAATTCGCCGAAGGCTGGCGGGTAGTTGCCGCGCATGTCAGTTTGATCGATACGCCGCGTGGAGCCGCGGCGTGAGCATCACACTCGACCATGACGCCGAAGCGGCCTGGCCGCGCCGCACCCGTGCGGAGGAGCTGCGGCTGCAGCTGGCTGACGATATTGTGCGTGGCCAGCTCGCGCCGGGCACCGCCCTCGATGAGATCGAGCTGGCCCGCCGTTTCTCGGTGTCGCGCACGCCGGTACGCGAGGCGATCCGCATGTTGGCGGCGAGCGGATTAATCGAGGTGCGCGCCCACCGGGCCGCGGTTGTCGCGCGGCCGACACATGAGCACCTGATCGGTATGTTCGAGGTGATGGCCGAGCTCGAGGCATTGTGCGCCGGATACGCTGCTGAGCGGATGACGGGTGCTGAGCGGCACGTGCTCGAGACCGTCCACGAAAGGTTACGCCTGCTGATTCAAGGCGGCGACCCGCAGCGTTATCACGAGATCAATGAGGCGTTCCACGGCGCAATTTACGGCGGGGCGCATAACGCCTACCTCGGCGATCTGACGCTATCCACGCGCGGCCGCGTGCAGCCGTTCCGTCGCGCCCAGTTCCGCAATCTTGGGCGGCTAGCCAAATCACATCTCGAACACGACCGCATCGTGCAAGCGATTCTGCGCGGCGACCGCACGCTGGCGACACAAAACATGTACGCGCACATTATCAAGGTGCGCGACGAGTACGAACATTACATCGGAACAATTTGATCAAGCCGTTTGCGGCTCTTTGAGCGCGCCGAGCGGCAGGTTCGTGTCGGCTTGAAACTTCCGGCCAAGACTTGCGAGCGTGGCGTCGCCGCCACCGGGCGCCAGCAACGTTATTCCGAACGGAACACCGCTCTTTGTAAAGGCGGCCGGCAGCGCCAATCCGCATAGATCCAGCAAATTGACGAAATTTGTGTAAGTACCAAGACGGCTGTTGAGTTGGATCGGATCAGCGAGTAACTGCGCAACGGTGTAAGCGGTCGGTGCGGTCGGTAGCGCGAGCACATCGACCTCCGCAAAAGTTTTGTCAGCGACGCGGCGCAGATCCTCGAGCTCGTAGAACGCGGAGAAAGCATCCATCGCCGTCGGTTTTAGCCCGCTGACGATGATCTCACGCGTCACCGGATGCAGCGCTTTAGGATCCGAATCAAGTACAGGCTTCGCCACGATCGTGCGCTCGGCGACCCACGGACCTTCATAGAGCAAGCGGGCCGCTTCATAGAAGGGTTCGATATCGATCTCGCCAATTGTGCAGCCAAGTTTGGTGAGACGTACGAGCGCCGCTTCGTAAGCGGCTTCGAACTCGTGATCCCCGAAGAACACCCGCTGACCTACGCGCGGCACGCCGAGCCGTAGCTTTGGCACTGTGTCCGGCGTCCCCAGCGCGCGGTTGCGCGAGTACGGATCTTTCTCGTCATAACCGCTAATCGCGGCGAGCATTGCCCAAGCATCCTCGACGGTGAGCGCGAAGAGCGACACGCAGTCGAGCGTGCGGCAGGCCGGCACGACGCCGTAGGTCGAGATCAATCCCAGACTCGGTTTAAAGCCGATAATATTGTTCAAACCCGCCGGCACGCGGCCAGAGCCCGCGGTGTCGGTGCCAAGGGCGAGCGGCGCGATGCCGGCCGCCACCGCGACTGCCGAGCCGGAGCTCGATCCGCCAGGAATGAGTTCCGGTTTGATTGGATTGCGTGGTGTCCCATACGGCGAGCGCGTGCCGTTGAGGCCTGTCGCGAACTGATCGAGATTTGTTTTGCCGATAACGATCGCGCCCGTAGCACGCAGGCGGGCAACGGCCGTAGCATCGTTTTCCGCCACATAAGCGAAGGCCGGACAAGCAGCCGTTGTCGGCATGCCGGCGACGTCGATATTGTCTTTGACCGCAACGGGCACGCCGAAAAGCGGCATGTTGCTGTCTTTCAGCGCGCGCGCTTCGGCCACCGCGTCGCGCTCGTCGCGCAGCGTGATGAACATGGCCGGGTCGACATAAGCACGCAGCCGTGCATACGAGCGCGCGATCGTATCGGAAGGCGTCACCCGGCCGGCGCGATGGGCGGCGACAATGGCGGCGGCAGTCTCAGCCAAGCTGCACCCCTTTTAAATAGAGCCCCGCCCGACACAGGAGGTTGTTTATTTGCGCGAAGAGTAGCTGTTCAGTCAAACGGAATGCCCCAAGCGGCCTTTTCGCCGAGCGGGTATCGCTTGATCCGCCACCATGATGGACTGGAAGCGCACCGCGTAGACTTATCCACTGGAGCGCTACCGGCTTGTATACGGCTTGCGGTATGATTGCAGCTACTTGGTCCGAGGCTCGGCATGTCAGAACGCCGCTTCGTCCTTGTGGACTTCACGCTCATGAGCCGCGCTGGCTGCCTCCGGCTCTACGAGGCGGGCCGTGCCTATGCCATGCCTCGCGCCGTCGCGCACGCTGCCACCAAGCGCGATCTCGTCGCCAACTGTCGCCCTCGGATTTGGTCGCCGCCGAGCATGTTCCGACGGCCCGAGGTGCTGACTGAGGCCGAGGTTGTCGAGGCGGAGGCTGAGCTGAACGCTCTCCGGCGGCACGCCGTTGAGTTCGTGGAATCCTAGAATCGCCCGTATCGGGCGTTTTCCCTCAAATTTTAATGAACTGAATTAGAAAGGTTTGCGAAGTCGCCGCTACCAATGCGCGCGATGAGCGTAGTGAGCGCGATCGCATTGTCGGGAATGGACGCCGCGGCCCTGCGCCTGCAGGCGTCGGCGAGCAATGTCGCTAACTCGCTGTCCGATGGCCCACTTCCAGGGGTGGCCGGCACTGCAGCCTATCCTAGCGCCTACGTCCCCCTGCGCGTCGATCAAGTTGCGACGGCGGACGGCGGCACGAGCGCTACGCTAGGTGCGATCACGCCAAGCTATGTGTCGACGTATGACCCAAGTGCGCCCTATGCTGATCGTAACGGCATGGTGGCTAGCCCAAACGTCGATCTCGCCAGCGAGATCGTCCAGCAGATGGTTGCCCACTATAACTTCGCCGCAAATGCGCAGGTAGTGCGAGCCGACGCTCAGATGACAGCGGCGCTACTCAACGTCATCTGCTGAAGTCGCCATTCAGACCCCCCAAAAAAGTGCCGTTCTCGCTGAGCTTTCCGGTTTTTGGACTGCAACGGTTGACCGGGTTGATATTTGATATCTTAATTTTGATGGCCATCGGGTACCCCCGAAATCTCACTCACCCTGACTGAAGAACCAGTCGATCATCACCGCGCGCCCCGCCGAACAGGACGGCAAAATTGGTCTCGCTGAAGATGGTGATATCGTCGATCACTCTGCATCGAGAAATCGCGCGCTCAGTGGTTGCGATTTCGGACGACATTTAGCGCCGCAAAGGCGGTCGACAGGGCCACCGGTTTATTGTTGAATTGAGTGAATATAATCGAGGTCGGTGCTATCCGATATCGCAGTCAAACGGGGGGTAAGGTCATGGCAATTGAAAGTCTGATTATTCTATTGGTTATCGGCGCGGTTGCTGGTTGGCTTGCCGGGATGATCGTCAAAGGCGTTGGGTTCGGACTTATTGGAAACATTATTGTCGGCATCGTCGGTGCCTTTATAGGCAGTCTTCTGCTGCCGCGGCTTGGTGTCATCATCATCGGCGGTGTCGTTGCTGACATCATCGACGCCACCATCGGCGCAGTCATCCTGTTGGTTATTATTAGCTTTGTAAAAAGGTAAGTCGCTCGAATAGGAAGCGGACATCACAAATTCAAGCCGTCATGTCTGCTTCTGACCCAAAGCGGGCCCAACTCTGTAAACTGTAACAAAGAAGTGCGTAACGATTGTTTGTCTTGTTCGGCAAAACTAGGGAGCGCGATCGATGCGAAAGATACTAATCACGATCAGTACGACAACCGCGATATTGCTGACCGGTGCTCTTGGTTCCTATGCTCAAAACTCGCTTGGGGCGGCCAGCCTTTCGACAGCGAGCAAGAACTTCACGCCAATCGAAAAAGCGGCCTGCGGGCCCAATTGGGGTCGTTGGTGCGGGCCGTTCCATCACCGAGTTTGCAATCGGTGGCACTGCTGGTGTGCACGCTGCTGATTGACTTCGTCGGCACTTACTCTGAGGCCGCCGGAGTCGGCGGCCTCTTTCGTTTGAGACCAGACTTGCGATGTCCCTTCTGGCCCTTTGCCGACATCAGATTTGACGCGATCAACGTCTGCTTTTGGGGTTAAAGCCGACATCGCATGACGCGATGCAAATGTCTGCTAATGACCCAAAGCGGACATGCTGGTCACTTTCACTCCAATTGCCTAGGCTCCGCTGCATGAGGACATTGCTGATTGCGGTAGCCCTGCTGTTTTCCCTATCCGCGCGTGCAGAAACACCGGAGGAGTGGGTCGCGCTTGGTGCACGTGTGCATGGTGGGTTTGGATCATTCATTCCTCTGGGCATCAAGATTGGGCTCGACGCGGTAAAACGGCTCAATGCCAAGCCGCGTGAACTGACGGTTCTGTACTACGATAACGATAAATCGCCGTGTGCATGCTTTGCTGACGGCGTCTCAATCGCGATCTACGCCTCGGTTGGCCAACGCACTCTAAAGATCGCGTCAGAAAAGGCCCCGGACGGAGCGGCGGCTGTGATCGTTATTCGTCCACGCCAAGGTGGCGCAGGCTTCAAATATACAATCCCGCTATCGGCCTTGGCTAAGTTGGCTCCAATGAACAAGGACTTTGATCCGCGTGGACGTTATGACGCCGTGATGGCAGCAGACGGCCTCTATCAAGTTGAGCCTGTGCCGTAGCTGAGGTCCGGCAGGAATAACCCATCCTGTGCGTTGTTCTCTTAAGTGGAATGCCGAGCGAGGGAGAAAACAAATGAACGCCTACCTACAGGTAATTATCATCGCAATCCTTGCAGGCGTAGGTACAGCCTATGCCGCCAACGAGACTGTTACGATGAACGCTATAGATGCGAATGGCGTCGGCAAAGAAATCGGTACGCTTGATATCTCTGACACCGAAGCAGGTTTGCGGGTTACGCCGCACCTGACAGGCTTACCGCCGGGCGATCACGGTTTTCATGTTCATGTCAATCCAAATTGCGGCCCGGCCAATGGGCCGAACGGACAAGCAGCGGCCGGTATGGCGGCTGGTGGCCATTACGATCCAGCGAATACCGGTAAGCACCTTGGGCCGCACGGAGAAGGGCACAAAGGTGATCTTGCCGTCCTAACGGTCGATGCTAGTGGCAAAGCCACAAAGGATGTTATGGCACCGCATCTCAAAGTGGCCGATGTTAAAGGCCATTCGATTATGATTCATGCCGGAGGCGACAATTATTCCGATCAACCGGCGCCCTTAGGCGGAGGGGGCGCGCGAATTGCCTGCGGCGTGGCGAAGTGAACGGTGAGAGACTGCTGTTGGTCCTTAGCTGGCGCTGGGTGTGCCGCGATCAAGGTCTGCTTACGAAGCCAAAACAGACATAGCGCTTGAGGGCCTGATGTCCGACCTTGCGGGGTATCTGGCCTTCTTACAAACTAGCCACCTACTTACCCAGGGGCGAAGAAAATGAGCGGTCAGTTATTTGCGGCAATCCGGCGTGGAAAAGTTAAACCAGGCATGGCCGAAGAATTTGCGAAACGCGTAAAAACGGGCGCACTACCAGTCATGCAGAAGATGGACGGGTTCAAGGGCTATTACTTAATCGCTGGTGGAGACGACACAATAATCGCCGTATCGCTGTTCACCAACAAGGCTGTAGCCGAAACGTCGACCCAGACTTTGATGCCATGGATCAAAGAAAACCTAGGGCCGCTTATGACAGCGCCGACGGAGCCGATAGACGGCACAGTTTTGGTGTCCGCATAAGCCGAACTTACTGTTCGTGCCGTAACCTCAGTTGACTTGTCATCGGTCGAGGCTGAGGTCTGTTTTTGGCCCTTTGCCGGCATCAGATTTGACGCGATCAACGTCTGCTTTTGGGGTTAAAGCCGACATCGCATGACGCGATGCAAATGTCTGCTAATGACCCAAAGCGGACATTTCAGCTATTCAGCCGCCGTCCGCCCGGACTTACTGTTCCGGGATGCGATTTTGCGCCGAACGATGTCGATATGACTGCGGAGGTTATAAACTTGGTCCGAGAACGTTATCGGAATACGGATGTGGCTGACGGCGTCCTCAATTTGCTCGATCTTCGCTTGCTTTTCAGCCCAACGTTTATCCATTGGGTCGGCGTCGAACGAAGCCTCTAAAGCCTTGAGTTGCGCATACCAATAGAACAAGCGCCGACGGGTAATCCAATTGTAAAACACCGGGAGAAACCGGAATAGCGGGAAACTAATCGCTATCGCTGCGACTAGTACTGCAATCGCTCTTTGTGCGTGCACGGATAACCACAAAGGCAAATGCCGCTGCATAAACGATGGACCGTTTTTGTAAAAATCGATAGCAGCAGGCGCAACGGGATATTCTATATCCGTGCTGTTTGGAAATTCACCAGCACGCTGGAAGATATTTGCTCCACCGTGTGCCTCTACCATTGCCTGCAACAAGAGCTGGACAATTTCTGGGTGAAGATCGCTACGTACCAATACCTTCGTAGTGGAGCCGATGAGTGGCACGTCATTGGGCGGAATGTTCTTGTAAATATCAATGACACCCTGCGGCAATAACAGCCGAGCGAGCTCGGGGAAAATACGCGTGAGGGCCTCTGCCGTCTGAAAGCCCATAAGGCGAACATTCGGATTGAGGAGGAGCGAATGGATGGCTGGTGAATCCGGCGCGCCGAAAATCCATACGGCATCCACCTTACCCTCGTTCATTGCCTCAGCTGCAGCTGACCCTATGAAAGGCAACAGCGTAGCGGTTTCGGAATTCACGCCGGCCTTGCCAAGGATTTGTTCGGCTGCGGCTCGAGTGCCGGTTCCTACTGGTCCCACGGCAATGCGTTTTCCTATGAGCTGTGATAGGCGCTCAAACGGTTCACTCGACGAATAAAAAATCCAGTACGGGTTATTGTAAACTGTTCCTAACGATAACAATCCTGGTGCATGTTTCCCGTCCGAAACACCTCCGAACACAAACGCAATTTGAACGCCGGATTCTGGATCTTGCAAAAGTTTGACGTTCTCCACTGCGCCGCCAGTCCCGCGTAACTCCAATTCGACGTTGGAACGCGCGAATATTTCCTGATATTGCCTGGCGAAATATTCGAAAGAAGTACCTTTGAAACCTGAAGCCATGACAACTTTCGACGGCGGTGCCGGAATGAAATAGATCAAGGCGAGCGAAACGATGCTCATGGTGCCGACCGCCCAAGCCAATCCTTTGAATAATTGCCAGCGATTGAACCCCAGCATGGGTAGCCCCCAAGTGCCCATCCCTCCCGGGATAGCGACGAAGTCGATGCTGCAAACTTTTTAGTCTACCCAAAGTAATGCAAGACAGAAACTCGACCTAATTTCGTTGCCGCCATTCGCGCGTAGCGCAAACCTGCGAATATGAAATATGTCCGCTCTTGGCCCTTAGCGGTCATTCGGTCTGCCGCGATCAACGTCCGCTTTCGGAGGTAAAGCCGCCATGGCGCAGTAACGGTGTTAGATCGCCATCACCGGCACATCGTCCGGGACCACGAGACTGGCCTCGGTGTTGGCCAACACCTGTTCGACGGTGACGCCCGGCGCGGTTTCACAGAGGCGCGCCTTTCCGTCCGGAAAGTCGATTACCGCGAGCTCCGTCACGACCATGCTCACCGGCCGTGCCGAGGTGAGCGGCAGGCTGCATTTCTTTACTACCTTCGACCGGTTCTTGTCGTGGCGTGACCTAAATCGAGCACAATCATTACGCTGACCAACAAAAACATGAGATCCAGTTTGATATCCATGATCGTAACCTCGTGCCATTGTAGGCAGATGCTGCGGTGCAAAAACCATACCAAGACTTGAGATCAGATAGATCGTACAGAGTATTGATTCTTAGTAGAAATTAACTGCGTTTGCATTGCAAGATAGAATCTGTTGCAATGCACTTATGTGGTCCGCAAATCGCTTCAGAAGGCAAGCTGCCGCGTGCGCCGCCATGGCGCAGCAAACTGACGACCAAGAGAGCAGACAGCGGTATCTATGGTTGGAGCAAACGTTTCTTCGCTTTGCCGAAATGGATAACAACGCTGTCGGTGAAATGGTGGCCCTTTCTGGCGCGAACGAAATAGAGCGTGGCAGACACGACGCTCTGAACTAATGCTGGCCAACGCAGCGCCGTCACCTCGGTTGGCGGCCTCTTTCATTTCAATCGATGTCGCTTATTGGCCCTTAGCTGACATCACATTTGACGCGATTATTGCGCCAGCGTACCGACGACTTGTTCTCGATGGCAATGACAGCCTGGGCAGCGAATGTGGTGACTAACTGGATCTGTCTGACGCGTTCAATATCCGCTTTCGGCGGTGAAGCAGACATAGCGTTTGCGGGTGCGCCGTCTGCTTATGACCCAAAGCAAACGCCACGCTGGTGTGCTATCGTTATGATATCGCGCGCCGGAGGAAGCTATGTCGCAAGTCGCATCAACAGCTAAATACGATTTTAGCGATCGGACGAAATACGATGCCGTAATGGAGGTCGTCAGAAACAGGATTACAACGCGCGCATTTGACCCGAGTTATATGGTGCCACGCGAGCACTATGAAATGATCCTGGAGGCAGCGCGTCATGCCCCCTCAGGAGCGAACGCACAGCCCTGGCACTTTATTGTCGTTACGGACCAAAAGTTGAAGAACAAGATTATGGAGTACTTCCGCGAAGAGCAGGTCGCGCGGGCCAAGCTCAAGATGAAGTTTCCAACGCCGGACTATCGCGGTCTTGCCACTACGCCTGGATTAATTGTTATCGCGAGTGATTTTCGTTGGGTCAAAGCGTTCCCGGTCCTCAACGACGGCTCGGAGCTCGACAAGATGTACAAGGAGAATGCTGAACGCATACTGCTACAAAGCGTCGCTGCGTCGACAATGTCGGCGCATCTTGCGGCCGCCGCTCTCGGTTATAACGTCTGGTGGGTGACCGCCATTGGCCAAGAAAAGGCACAGCAAGCGATGAAGCCTCTGCTTGGGATACCGGACGAATTGTCAGTTTTGGATATCATGTGCTTCGGGCCTCCGGCCAAACCGCCATACAAGCGGTGGAAGAAGAGTTTGAGCGACATCACCAACTGGAACCAATTCGATAAATCTCATCACACGACCGGCGCCCAAATCGATGCGTGGGTCGCAGAAACGCGGCATAAAGTCATGTATAGGGATGCCCAGAATATCGATTAGGAAAGTGTATATGCCCGCTTGCGGCTCTAAGCGATGTCCGCCTTTTTTGGATAAAACGGACACGAAAGCGGGTGTCGCGAGATGTCCGATAATGGCCCTTAGCCGACGTTAGGCTTGACGCGATTGACGTCTGCTTTCGGGGGGTAAAGCTGACGTGGCTATTGCGCCGCAAGATGTCGGCGAGTGACCCAAAGCGGACATCCACTGTCTGTACCCGAGTCAATTCGAGACCCCTTCCAGCGGGTTTATTCGGCGCGGTACGATGCTGTGTAGGAGAAATAGCAAATGCGAATTGACGCTTACACTCACTTCTTTCCCAAGAACTTTTTCGACAAGATGCTTGAAGTGGCGGGCCAATATAAGGACATGGGCAAACGCGTACGCGCGATCCCTGCACTCCATGATCTTGATGCGCGCAAGAGGATTATCGATAGCCACAAAGATTATGCACAAATCTTGGCATACCCGCAGCCACCGATCGAAAATATCGCCAAAACGCCACAACAGATCGATGAATTCATTCGCATAATCAATGATGGTTTCGCAGAATTGTGCGCGAGGGAGCGACAGCACTTTCCAGGTTGGATTGCTCAAATATCACTTGACGCGCCGGACGCTGGCGTTGCGGAAGCTGAGCGCGCAATTAATCAACTCGGAGCGCTCGGAGTGCAGATTTATACCAACGTCGCCGGCAAGCCGCTCGATCGCCCGCAATATTTGGCGTTCTGGAAAAAGATGAATGACCTCGGCAAACCGATCTGGCTACATCCGGCGCGCGGCGCAAACATGCCGGATTATTTCGACGAGAAGAAATCGCTTTACGAAATCTGGTGGACCTTTGGTTGGTCATACGAGACTGCCACAGCAATGGCGCGTCTGGTGTTCTCCAAAATCATGGACAATCATCCCCGCCTGAAGATCATTACGCATCACTTCGCCGGCATCGTGCCGATGCTCGAAGGTCGCATCGGACCCGGCTGGGACGTGCTCGGATCGCGCACGAGCGACGAGGATTACGTTTCTTTGCGCAAGAGCCTCAAAAAGCGGCCGCTTGATTATTTTAAGCAAGATTTCTATGCCGACACGGCGGTATTCGGGGCAATGCCGGCGACCAAGTGCGGCCTAGAATTCTTCCCGATAGACAAGATCCTGTTCGCCTCCGATTGTCCTTTCGATCCTGAAAATGGAGCAATGTACCCTCGCGAAACGTTGCGCATTCTTAACGCGCTCAACATCGACAAGGAAAGCAGCAAAAAGATTTTCCATGGAAATTTGGAACGGATCACTGGACGTAAGCTGGCCGAGTGATAAAGCCATCGCGCGTATTGCTCCGCGAGGAGAAAGAAGTTTGATCCTCGGCCGCCCGTGATATCGAACACGCGTGCATGCCAACGACCCAGGCCGAGACGATCAACGCGGACCTGTTAACATTTCTGAAGGCGTGACCGTTTGGAAGGCAGAGCGGTCTTAGCTGGTGGGAGGCAGCCCATTTCCGCTTTCCGCGTCTGGCCCTCAGCCGACAGCTAATTCGACGCGATCAACGTCTGCTTTCGGCGGTGAAGCCGACATGACAATTACGCTGTGAAATGTCAGCTAATCACGCATAACGCCATTTCGTCGCCAAAAATTGACGCGTTGCGCCATTGGCGGGATCTGTCCCATTGACGATATTGTCATAAAAACTCCAGAATACGCATCCGGGCGCGACTGGCTACGCTCTGTTAAATCCGCAACGTGCCAGTGAAGCGTATTGGGGGGATTCATGTCGAAAAAAGCCAAAATCAAAACGCTAGAGAAGATGGTCAAGGCGCTGAGGGCCGATGTAAATAAATTGAAGCTGGAAGCCGCCAAACACCGAACGACCAAGTCCCGCGCGTCCGGCACGACCTCATCTACGACAACCAAGGTCGAAAAAGGCACGGCTTCACCAAAAGCGCCAATTTCAACCGTTCGTATTTCCGCTCAGCGGTAAAGGAGATCGAGGAAGCGGCAGCGGCCAATCAAGTATGGCCATCCACCCGGCCGTCAGAAAGTCAGTCGGCGAACCTACCCGTAAGACTATCGAGTTAAGTATTTTTTGATCTGCCCTCTATTTCTTCATCGATTTCTTCGATTTGCCGCAAGATCTCCTTCTGCATCAAGGGATCGGTCGTTTTTGCCAATTGTTGTCGAAGTTGGCGCAGCTTTTCAGCGTGGATAAAATGCTCGCCGGTGGGGTTCCCCGAGGGCATTGTCGCTCCATAGAGTTGCAAGTCTCGAGTTGCAAGGCTCAGTGTTGGCGCTGGCCGCAGCGGCCCACATAAATTAACACCTGATTGCCGAGATTGAAACTCTCTCTTTCCGACGCCCGGTAACGCTGCCCTGCCGCGGGCTGGTTACGGGCATTTTTTTGCGCGGCTGTGGCGCTGCTGGGCTTCTCGGCGACCGCGCGGCCGGCGCGCTGAGCGCCGTTTCGATATTCGATAACCTGTTATTTGTTGCATAACCACTCCCTCCGCCACGTGAGTCGCATCCCTATCCCGCAAAGCAGACACCGCCGCGAAATGTCGGCGAGTGATCCATAGCGAAGATCAGATTCAGTTTTCTGAAACGGAAATCAGAGGTGCGAAGCCTCAATGCGAGAGCGAGCGCGATCAAGGCGGTGTTGCAACATGAAATAGATGTCAGCCTCTCGCATTGAGACAGCCATTGAGGCTTGATCGATTTCTGCTAGCTCGTTTTTTAGCTCTTGAATTCGTGACGCAGTTAGCCCGGACTGCAACGCCCGTTCGACTGCTCTTAGTCGATGATAAAGCTTGCGTAGTCGCTCTCTCGCAAACCACCCGTAAAGTTTCGGTGCAAAGCTGAACAGTGGAATTACGATTGCTAACATCGCAACAAAAAAGGCGATTCCGCGCCGCGCATAAATTGTCATCCAAAACGGCAGGTATTCCTGAAGGAGAGACGGGCCGTTCTTGTAATAGTCGATTGCGATTTGAGACATGGGAAATTCTGGATCGACGCTTGTCGGAAATTCGCCAGCTCGTTGAAAAAGCCCGGGACCACCGTGCACCTCTTTTATTGTGCGCGCCAAAAGCTGGACAATCGCTGGATGAAGATCATCACGAACTACCACTTTGGCTGAAAGTCCCAAGAGCGTCACATCATCCGCAGGATTGGCCGGATCAATCTCAACCACGCCCCTTGGTAAAACAAGCTTCACAAGATCTGGGAAAATCCGAATGAATGCATCCGCGGTTGAAAAGTTCATGAGCCGAACATGAGGATTTGCGAGTAGCGATTTAATAGCAGGCGCATCCGGCACACTGGTAATGAACACGGCATCTACTTTGCTGTCACTCAATGCGTCGGCGGCGGCGATTCCTCCTAGGGGCAAAAAAGTCGCGGTTGTGGAATCGATGCTGGCTTTGCCAAGAATCCGCTCCGCTGTGTATCGCGCACCACTTCCTTCCGCCCCTACGGCGATGCGTTTTCCTTTAAGCTGTGAAAGATGATTAAATGGTTCAGCCGACGAGTAGAAAATCCAGGTGGGAACAGTGTAGACGAGCCCAAGAGACGATAAGCTCGATCTCTGTGTATCGTCGGACCAGCCCCCGGTTAAAATGGCGACGTCGACACCAGAACTACGATCGCGCAACAGCTTGAAATTTTCGATTGTTCCCGGCGTCTCGTGGAGTTCCGCATTAACTCCAACATCGGCGAGTCTTTCTCGATATCGATGACCGAAATAATCGAGACTCGTTCCTTTGGTGCCAGTCGCGATCGTAATTCGGGATGGCGGCGAAGGAATGAAATATTCCAGAGCTAGCCAGCTGATTACCAACATACATGAAACTGCAATTAGGCTCTTTGATAGCGTCCAACGTTCCCGCCCCAACATGGATTTTGGCTCCTAGTGGAAACCGACGCTAAACGTTTTTGATCGCCATAAACACGGCTTTGATCTGGATCAACTCTAAAAGAGCATCATGTCGCCGTTTGGCCCTTAGCTGACATCACATTTGACGCGATCAATGTCTGCTTTCGGGGGTAAAGCTGACACCGAGTTATAGGGATTGAAATTAAGTCCGGCTCGAAGGTACTAAGAGCCATGGCTGATGATGCGCACGTTAGAATGCGAGAGATTTTGGCGCGAGCCGAAAAACGGACCCTCGCATGGGTAGCCCACAAGCGCCCGGAATTGGCGGATAAGTCTCTCTCAGAGGTTATCATAACGCTCAGGCAAGAAGAGCGCGAAGCGCGTCCCGTGAGGAACACCGACAGCTCATTAGACAGCCAGCCACTGATACCGCGCGACCGCGGGTAGCGAAGGTCTGCTGGCCCTTAGCTAACTATCGATTTGGCAGCAGATGTGGAGATGTGCGGCTAACCGACTGCGACCTTGATTGCCTTGACGGGACGCGCGCGGACAATTTTCCGTGCGGGCTTCGCTTTGAAGGTCATCGGTTCTTTTGTGAACGGATTAATTCCGGTCCGTTCTTTCGTTGCTGGTTTCTTGATGACCACGAACTTCGCAAAGCCGGGTAGTACAAATACACCGGATCTGCTCAGTTCTTTGTAGCCAATGGACGCGAGTGTTTCGATTACGGCCTTAACGTCCTTGCGTGCCATCTCGTGTTGATCGACGATTTTTTGAATTAATTGCGACTTTGATATGCTTTTGGCCATTGCCATCCTCCACGAGCCAAGTAGCGCTCCGTCACACTAAGCGGAAAACGGGCAGCCAGGAAACATCGATGAGTGATGAGTTAGTGCAATCTAGGGGAAAACTGCCCTGCGACGCTTGGCAAAGCAACCCGTTCAAGGACTTCAACGAGCCATCTAAGATCAACCGACGAAATCGTGATGTCTGCTTTTGGCCCTTAGCCGACGTCCGGCTTGATGCGACTGATGTCAGCTTTTCAGGGGTAAAGCCGACATAGCGGTTTACGATGTCGTCCGTGGAAGCTGGATATCAATTCGTACGTTGCGGCCATCAATCCAACCAAGGCATTGGGTCTCGATGTGCCGGTGCATCTCCAGCAGATCGCCGACGAAGTGATCGAATGAGGCGGCAATGTCCGCTATTGGCCCATAGCGGACATTTCACGCCGTCTGATGTCTGCTTTCGGACATGGCTCGCACGCCATTGACACTGACCTCAGGGGCGCGGCCATTCCTCGCGCTTAGAGCTGTATCAACTATAGTATCATCAGACCGACCGCTGGCTCTACGGAGTTCGAAATTGAACTATCGCTTGGCACATTTGCGAAGAATACCATTTCTCGCTGCCGCTTATGTGCTCGCGCTTTTGGTCTTATTGACAGGGTGCAATAGGACCTCGCCTGATCAGTCGGGTGAAGGGCAGTTTGTTTCGCGGTCAGTGGCGCAGCAGCAGGGCCCGGTCACAGTGCGCGTGGCTGTGTTATCCGATGACGAAAGCCAAAATTACTTCGGAGTCGCGCTTGCAGACGAAGGTATTCAGGCGGTCTGGCTCAGCGTGGAGAATAATAGTGACGCTGCGTTGGTTTATCTACCGGTCACGACCGATCCGAACTACTTCACGCCGCAAGAAGTCGCACGTTTATTCCATGTTTGGTGGGCGAACGAAGCCAATAAAACGCTCGATGCCTTACTCACTCACAAGGCAATGCCCAACATTATCCAGCCGCATCAATCGACGACCGGCTTTGTCTTAACGCACCGCGAAGGCGGTCTTAAGTTCATCAACGTTGGGTTTGTTGGAGCCAATAAACAGTTCGATTTTCGATTTGTGGTGCCGCTTGATAGGGCAACCTACGCCGTTCAAAAAGTTGATTTCAGCAACTTTTACCCGACAGGGTCAATCGAAGCGGTTGATCTCGCGGGCCTTCGCTCGCGACTGGAGAAGTTGCCTTGCTGCACCGCTAACAAGGCGGGCGATAGATCAGGTGATCCACTCAATCTCGTTGTGATCGGAAACGGCGCAGATGCGATCTTTCCATTTATCACGCGCGGATGGCGATTGGACGAACCATTCGACCTTCACAGCGCGCTGCGTTCGGTGCGCGCATTTGTGTTCGGCTCCGAGTATCTGAACGCTCCAGTCAGCCCGCTTTACGTCTTTGGTCGGACGCAAGACATCTCGTTGCAGAAAGCTCGAGACAAAATTAGTCTGCGGAATCACCTACGAATGTGGCAAGCACCTTTCACCATCAATGGGCAGCATGTGTGGGTTGGTCAAATTAGTCGTGATATTGGGATTAAGTTGACAACACAGGTCTGGTATCTAACAACCCACAGGATTAGCCCCGAGGTGGATCAAGATCGCTACTATTTATTGCAGGATTTGGTTTTGACGGGCGACGTCGCGCAGTTCGGCTTTGTACGAGGTGTCGGTGCGTCACTCGCGACTGATCCGCGTACAAATTTGAATGGTGATACGTACCTAACCGACGGCCTACGGTTGGTTGCGTTTCTCGGGGCGCAAAAGCGTCTAGTCAATGATCTGGAATTTCTCGAATGGGAACGCCCTCCGCTGCAGTAAAGGTCTGCTTCTGGCCCTAAGCTGACATCACATTTGACGCGATCAATGTCTGCTTTCAGGGGTAAAGCCGACATTCTCACGTCCGCAAATGACGCCACCGGCGCGCCGACAGAAAAGTGCCCCGTCGGCCTGGAATGGCTGAACCACCATTATTTGCCTTATGTTTTCAATACCCGATAGTGCTTCCCCAGTTATGGCGGTAACATAATTTACTTTGCACGCACGCCAGAGTGCAAAAACGAGAATGTCTATTGGGAGGAATTCATGAGCGAACTTTCACGACGTAAGTTGTTGACGGGCGTAACCGGTCTCGCGCTCGCTCCGATCATTCCAGTCGACCTCGCGCTAGCCCGCGCGCCGGCGTCCGGCAAACAGACGGCGGCCTGCTACCGATACAAGGTCGGCGACATCGAATGCACATCGATCAATGATGGTGCGCGCAGCTTCCCCATGCCGGACGGCTGGGTGCGCAACATTCCGAAAGAACAAGCGCTCGCGGCCGCCGAAGCCGCCTACATGCCGAAAGGCATGGTAACTGTGCCATTCAATCCGCAGCTTGTGAACACGGGCGGCAAGCTGGTGTTGATCGACTGTGGTCTGGGTGCGGGCATGGTCGAGCCATCCAAAGGCGCAGTCGGGCGCACAATTATGAATCTCGCTGCCGCCGGAGTTCAACCCAATGATATCGATATCGTCTTGATGTCGCACTTGCATCCCGACCACACCAACGGCATTCGCGCCGCCGATAACTCCATGGCGTTTCCAAATGCGGAAATTATGGTACCCGCGAAGGATTGGGCTTTCTGGATGAGCGAGGAGAACGCTGCCAAGGCCGAGTCCAATAAGATGATGAAGGACTACTTTGCCAACGTGAAGAAAATCTATGCCGGCATTGAGAACAAGGTAACGAAATACGAGTGGGATAAGGAAGTCGCCCCGGGCATCACTAGCGTCGGCACACCCGGCCACACGCCAGGTCACACTTCGTTCGTCGTTGCCTCTGGCTCATCGAAGGTACTGGTGCAGTCCGACGTCACTAACATTCCGGAATTCTTCCTAGTGAATCCAGATTGGCATGTGGTCTACGACATCGAACCTGAACTCGCGGCGCAGACGCGCCACAAGTTCTTCGATATGGCGGCTGCCGAAAAGGCGATAGTTGTCGGTTTCCACTATCAGTTCCCATCGGTGGGCCACGTGGAAAAGACCGCGACCGGTTACCGGCTGGTGCCAGTCGCTTGGAGTCCCACGATCTAAAATCGCTTAGTGATACGTTGAAGGCCGCCGCAAGGTGGCCTTCATTTTCCGCGCTGGTGGGCATTATGCGTCAGTCCGTGCCGGGTAAATTGCGGTTGATGTCGTCCGCTATTGGCCCTTAGCAGACATCCAATCTGACGCGAATCAATGTCTGCTTTCGGAAGTAAAGCGGACTAGGCGACGACAATGTTCGTAGGGACTTTTACTGGAGCGCGGTTGAGATGGTCGTAAATTTTGTATTCAAGTTGGTGCCGAGGCCATTCACGGTCGCAATAATCGCGATGGAGATGCCAGCAACAATTAGGCCGTATTCGATCGCAGTAGCGCCGGTCTCGTCATTAAAGAAGGCATATAATTTCGACATGACAGAGTCCTTTCTCCTCACATGAGACATTGCGAAGATAAAACTACGCGCCGCTTGCCGGACTCTTCACTTGCAAGATTGATGTTGCTTAAATTTTGAGTGGCTCACTGAATGAAACGAGCCAAGCCACACAATCATCGACAGATTTTGCATTACGGACGGGTACTGACTGAGCGTTGCGACAAATTCGCGCACATTTGCGTCGCATGAAGCGAAGCGGGTTTAGTGCAACTTCGATTCTTGCTTGCGGCTTTCTGCGCTTTAATAGCGCCCGCGCGGGTCGTCATCACGTGCCTATGCATTTCGCATCTTAGTCGATGCAATCGGCGCTCGGGGAGGATTGGACCGTTGCAGCGGCCCGAACCGTTGGCTGGGTTTTTGCGACGTCGCTGAAATCAAGCTCATAGAAACGCACGCCGGGGGCGACCAAATTGGGGTCTTGCCTAACTGATGCGACCCGCGAGGATCGCCTCCCGGCGTACCGTTCGTGCGTTTGCCGCTATGCTGCCGCCCGAACGTGTGCTGCAACAATCATCGCGGCGCTTTGACCCGGTGGAACCATTCAAACCTCCGTGTCAGCACGGATGAAATTTTGGCAATCAGCGATTAATGAGCAATGAACTTAAGCTGTGGCTAATCGGCACATATGGGATTCTACGTAGCCCTGCAGGCGCGGGACCTGCTTTGAACTGCCGAGATACAACAACGCGTATTTAAGTATGACGTTCAAACTGGGCCGCCTTTACTGGCACTCCTGAAACAAAGCAGGGCGGACATAGAATTGAGCTCACCGATGTCCGCTTTTGCGGCCGCCATCGGAGTTAAAGCAGACATCGGAAATTCCGCCTGTCATGTCTGCTTGTGGCCCGTAGCGGACTTCCAATCTGAGGTGACTGATGTCTGCTTCCGTGGGTAGAGCCGACATCGCGATTACGCCGTAAGAGTTCGGCTAGTGACCCGAGCCGGATATCGGCCCTAGTCGCCTAGCGCTCAGTATGGTTTGATAATTTGAATTTTTGATCTGCGGGGTTTCCTTGCGAACTTCCCCGGCCGGGCTATTTCTATGAAGCGCAAAATCGCAGCGATTTTTGCTGCTGATATCGCCGGCTATAGCAGGCTTGTCGCTGAGGACGAAGAAGAAACGTTGCGCAGGCTTGAGTCCTATCGGGCTGTCAGTGACGATTTCATCGCTAAGGGCTCCGGCCGGATATTCAACACGGCGGGAGATGCCGTCCTCGCTGAATTTCCGAGCGCTGTCGACGCCGTGCGGTGTGCCATCGATATTCAAGAAAGCCTGCGCACGCGAAACCGCGCATACCCACCTAGCCGCCAAATGCATTTCAGAATTGGGATTACAATTGGCGATGTGGTGGAGCGCGGCGGTGATTTATTGGGCGATGGAGTTAACATTGCCGCGCGTCTCGAGGGGTTAGCGGAGCCGGGAGGCATCTGTGTCTCGCATTCCGTCTACGAGCAGGTATCGAACAAGCTGTCTGTCCGGTTTGCCGACATTGGCAAGCAGCAGGTGAAAAATATTCCCACGCCCGTGCATGCTTATGTGGTCAACATGCAGGCGTCAGGTAACGAGATCCTGACACGCGGGCCAAAGAAAAGTGGTAGAAAATTTAGTTTAGTATTGGCGGCCACAATTGCGTTGATATGCGTCGCCGGGTTCGGCGGTGCCACCTACACCTATCTGACCACACGTACGGCGAACCCTGGCGCAATGGTGAAAAACCCTCCGTCGCCGGTTACGTCACAAGCGACTGCTCCAATAGCACCGATGCAACAGGCGTCTCCAGCGGCCGAACCGACGCCGTCGGCCGCCCCTACCGTACCTGCACAAGGGATTTTGCCAGGGGTTGGGTCAATTCCGCCGGCGCTGAAATTGAACGACCCCTCAAAGGTCAATTGCACCGCGCGGACTGCCGGGGCGAGGATATTTGTAACAGAGCCGCCACGAGGAGCGGGCGCGCTCGGTTTCAAAGAAAAGGCATATGTGAACGATGGGCAATGTCCCGCGGGTTACATCAAGGAGATCATTGGCGGCGGGCATGGAATCGGGCGACGGGTTCAGTGCGTCGCATGCTAAATTTAATACGTGCAATCGTTAAAGCAGACGTTTCTAATCCTTGTGCAATGTCCGCTTTTGGCCCTTAGCAGATACTCTGAGCGTGACGCCGAATGTCTGCTTTTGGACGTAAAGCCGACGTGGCGATTGCGCCGCGAAATGTCGGCGAATGCCCCAAAGCGGACGTTAGTCCCGCCATAGCAAGCGGGCGGTCGTGACCGCTGCGACCATGCCACCGAGTTGAGCCGCGATGAATCCCGGCGCGCCGCCCGGCGCAATTCCGGCAAAGGTGTCTGACATCGAGCGAGCGATCGTCACTGCTGGATTGGCAAACGACGTCGATGCTGTGAACCAATAAGCCGATGTGATGTAGAGCCCGACCGCGTAAGGAACGGCTGCCGGAACGCGCGCGAGACAACCAAAAATAGTCAGCAACAAGCCGAAGGTTGCGACCGCTTCAGCCAGCCACTGGCCTGTGCCGGTGCGGACATGGGTCGATACCTGCCAAACAGGAAGATCGAACATCAAATGCGCGACCCACACACCGGCAATGCCCGCGACGATTTGAAGGATGACGTACAGACCAGCGGTCGGCCACGGCAGCTTATTGCGCAATGCGAACGCCAAACTTACTGCAGGATTGAAATGCGCTCCGGATACCCCGCCGAATATGAGGATAAGGACCGCAAGAATGGCACCGGTCGCAAGCGTATTGCACAGCAGAGCGAGGGCGAGGTTACCGCCGGCGAGGCGCTCCGCCATGATGCCCGAGCCGACCACGGCCGCGAGCAGGAAGGCAGTGCCGAGGAATTCGGCCGCCGCCCGTTGCGCCAGCGACGGCATCAGCCCGGCTCTTTGACCTTCGTCGCGCCCTGCATCCGGCCGATGTCGTCGAGCTTCTTCTGCAGGCTCAAGCGGTCGAGCTTGGCCATCGGCAGGCTGACAAAAATATTGATCCGGTTGGTCAGCATGCGCAGCGTGTCGGCGAAAGCCAGACGAACTTCTGCCTCGTTCCCGGTCGCCGCCGCGGGATCGGGCACGCCCCAATGCGCGGTCATCGGTTGTCCCGGCCAGATCGGGCACGCTTCGCCGGCGGCGGCGTCGCAGACCGTGAACACGAAATCGAGCTTGGGCGCGTCAGGCTGGGCAAACTCCAGCCAGCTTTTCGAGCGCATGCTGCCAACGTCAAAATGCGTCTTGCGCAAAAGATCGAGCGTGTAGGGATGCACCTTGCCTTTCGGATGGCTGCCGGCCGAGAAGCCGCGAAAACGGCCTTGGCCGACGCGGTTGAGCACGGCCTCGGCGATGATCGAACGCGCGGAATTGCCGGTGCACAGAAACAAAACATCGAACGGGTGGTCGCTCATGAGCACACCTTGGCTTGTTTACGCGCCGCCGCCGTTCGCGGCGAAGGCCGGCACAAATCCGGCCGGCTCTGGCAGCAGTGATCGGTCAGGTAGGACACGAGCGCGTTAATCGCGTCGATGCGCGCGGTGTAGATCATCGAGCGGCCGTCGCGGCGCGAGGTGATGAGGCCGGACTCGCGCAGGCGGTCGAGGTGGAACGTCAGCGCGCTCGGCGGCAGCTCGAGGCTCGCTGCGATGTGGCCGGCCGGCATGCCGTCGGGGCCCGCCTCCACCAGCAGCCGGAAGACGTCGAGACGATTATCCTGCGCCAGTGCTGCAAGGCTGGCTACCGCGTCGGCCTTTTTCATATTTCAATTAGCGCTGAAACAAAGATAGCAGTCAAGGAATATTTCAGCAGTTGTTGAAATAAAATGGGTTTTGTCGACCGCGTAGGTTGCCCTCAGCTTTTACGTGAAAAGCACGTCAGGCCTCTGAACTAACCGGCTAAGTTCATTTGCGGTTCGTCTCGGGTGCTGGCGGAGGGAGTGGTTATGCAACAAAAATCTCTAGCTGCAGTCCAAAGTAATCAGTCAAATTGCAGCGATTATCAGTGGAGTTTTGGCAACGCAGCGGTTTGCAGAGAAACCGTTTCCTCAGTGACGCATGTCTGCTTTTTTGGGCGCTACTGGAGGAAAAGCGGACATAGGTCGGACATGCCATGACGTCCGCTAATGACCCAAAGCGGACGTTGTCGTGAGCGGCAATGATACAAAAAAGTGCGGGGCCGAATGGCCCCACACCTGGCTCGTTTTTGCAAATTGCTGATTTCGGCTATGCCGCCTGCGGCCCCCAGATTTTCATATGGCGCGTCTCCGGCATCAACCACAGGCTGAGCACGAGGCATATCACGGGAACGCCAATCGGGTAGATCAGAGCATAAGCAAGACTGCCCGTTGCTGTGTACGCCGCCGTGGTGACGAATGGCACCAACCCGCCACCCCAACCGTTGCCGATCATATACGGCATGGACACCGCCGTGTAGCGAATCCTGGCGGGGAAGAATTCAGCGAGGAACGCACCGATCGGCCCATAAACCATCCCGACATAGGAAACGAGAATGGCGATAATGAGGATCGCAATCGGCATGTTGATATTGCCGGGCTGCGTGACCACTCCGAGCCACGTATACAGCGGATAGTAGGTGACCGCCGCAAGCAGGAAGCCTCCCAATATCACCGGTTTGCGGCCGATGATGTCGGACAGCCAGCCGTAGAAGATGAGTGTCGGGGTCCCAATGACCAGCCCGATTCCCACGATCCAGGCCGTGGTCAGTGTGTCCACCTTGGAAACCGTCTGCAGGTAGAACAGCGCCCAAAACTGGCTACTGTACCAGACCACGCCCTCGCCCAACACCACAATGGTCGCGATCACCACGTACTTCAAATTTGCGGGGTTGAGGAAGGCCTCGCGCCATGGATTCTTGCTCGTCTCCCCCTTGTCCTTGATCTCCGTGTAGATCGGCGATTCCGCGAAGTTGACCCGGATATAGATGGTGACAAACACCAGCAGGAAAGAGAACAAGAACGGGATACGCCACGCCCAGGCGTTAAACACGGTTTCGCCAAAGTAGGTGCGGGTTGCGATGATCACGATGAGCGACAGCACAATGCCAAGGGTCGGCGAGGTTTGCAGCCAGCCGGTATAGTAACCGCGCCGCTCCTCCGGCACGTGCTCGGCGACATAGGTGATGGCACCGCCGTATGAGCCGCCCAGGCAAAGGCCCTGGAGCATGCGCAAACAGAACAGAATGATTGCGGCGGCCAAGCCGATCTGATCGAAGGTTGGGATCAACCCAATCGCCCCCGTGCCCAGCGCCATGCCGACGAGCGTCAAGAGGAACGTATATTTGCGGCCGACGCGGTCTCCCATCCAGCCGAACACGAATGCCCCCAACGGTCGGACCAGGAACCCGGCGGTGAACAGCGCGACCGTGCTAAGCAGAGCGGCAACGGGGTGGCTTTTTTCGAAGAATTTGACCGACAAGATCGTGGCCAAGCTCCCGAATATATAGAAATCATACCACTCGATGACGTTTCCCCCGGCCGCGGCAGTGATCACGGTCCGGAAGTTTTTCGGAACTTGAGCAATTTGAGCCATGTTATTCTCCTCCCAATTTCAGAGCTTTATCACTTCACGGCGCAAGGTCGCGCGACTTCTCAGTCATTACAGTTCTTCTCACTTGCAGTCGCGTGCTCGATATCGTCGGACGCGATATCTCTTACGTTTTACGTTTGTGCGAGATTACCGAGGGCAAGCACGATGTACGCGAGAATGGCAACCCAAATTCCATTCGTGGCGACGAATGGAATTGGCCATAAAGCATCGAATAAAGCGATCAAGGCGATTATGAGCGAAGAAATGAACAACCCTTGCGATGGAGCATAGAGTTTCATTGTCGCCCCCGTAACGCTGAACTGCAGCCTATCGTATTCTGCAAATCGCCCCCATCCGCCAGCGAACCGCGACAGCTTTTACCTATTCAACTTTCTTAGCAAGGAGGCATGAGTGCGTCGCATAACGCGCTGCTCCCACTATCAAAAGGTCTGACTTGCGGCGATTGGAAATCAATGGATTAGAAGCAGAAATGTAAACGCAATTTTCGGATTCAACTTAGGTCAGAATTGCTGACATTGATGCTTCATGCATCATCGTTCGTGCATCTATATTCTGTAATCCAAATCCCGCTTTTCGAGGCACGGAGCGAAACGAGTATCCGGCTCGCCGCCACGTTCAGCGGCACCATGTCCCGCAGTAACCGTTCAGCTCATTGCGTCTGATGTCCGCTATTGGCCCTTAGCAGACCTTCAATCTGACCCCATAAATGTCTGCTATCAGAGGCAAAACCGACATCGCGCTTTCGCCACGAAATGTCAGCCAATGACCCAAAGCGGACGTGGAAGCGGTTTAAACCCGCCTTCATGCAATCTGCTTCAGCAGTTCCACGATGTATGGAGTCTGTAACTTACACTGCGGGCGCGCGGCGAATAGTGATGGGCGTTTTGGTGTTATTACCGGTATCAAGGACGGAGGGTTGATCCATGACCCGTCTGATTTTTGCCATCGCTGCTCTTGCTGTTGTGTTCTTCGTTCTACAGCCGGCTAAAGCGGCTTATGAGGCCCCTTGGTGCGCGGTGATCGAGAACGGTACAGGCAGTGTGTATTGGGACTGCCAGTATCACTCGTTCGAAGATTGTTATCGCCGAGGCAATATTTTGGCAGGCAATAGAGGCTTCTGCAATCCGAGCCCTTACTATAGCGCTGGCGCCACAGAATACAGATCTTCAGCGAAACGCCGCGCTCGTTCGCAGTAGCCGTGAAGTCGGCTTTTGGCCCTTAGCCGACATCCAATCTGACGCGATCAATGTCTGCTTTCGGGGGTAAAGCAGACTTCGAGCGAACCGATGTTTGCTATTGCGGTTGCTATCGGGGGTAAAGCGGACATGACGCGGACGCGCTGCGATGTCTGCTGATGACCCTAAGCGGACATTTAAGCCTGCCGATCCCTAACCTGATCGCGTGTTTGCTAGTGCTCCCGAAACGCGCGCCGGCGTAAACGGCACGGTACGCAACCGTGTACCGGTCGCATCGAAGACCGCGTTTGCAAGCGCAGCACCGATCGGCGCGCACGCCGCCTCACCCGCGCCGAAGGGCCGCTCATTCGGTCGATCGACGAGGGCAATATCGAGCTTCGGCACTTCAGAGAAACGCAAAATCGGATAACTTGCCCAATCGAGGCTCGTAACCTTCGAACGATCGAAGGTCACTTCTTCATGGAGGACGCGGCTGAGCGTCTGAATGATGCAGCCTTCGACCTGAGCGCGCACACCGTCAGGATTGATGATTTGCCCACAATCATGGGCGCAAGCGACACGTTCGACCATAATTCGACCGCTAGCGCGTTCAACCGCAACCTCGATCGCGGTCGCTACGTAGGTCTCGTCATGCTTGTAATGCACGTGGGCAACGCCGCGCCCCCGCGCGATTGAAGCGCTTGTTTTCGGTGCCGGCGACGAGCGCGACTCCCAACTGATTAGATCCCTCACGCGCCTCAATACCTCGATGCTGCGCGGGTCACTTAGACTACGTAAGCGAAGTTCTAGCGGATCAATTTTAGCCGCTGCCGCAAGCTCATCGACGAAGCCTTCGACTGCAAAGCAGTTTGCCGGCTTCCCAGGCGAGCGCAAAGGCGCTGGTCGCAAGGTCGCGCTCTTGAGCCAATGAACCACGACCTGAATATGCTCAGCTGCATAGGACGGATCTGCGTTCTGCGTGATGAGACCGGGATTGAGACCAACTACGTTATCGAGGCCGGCCGCTTGCGGTCCCAGCAACGGAATGTTTGGGAGGCCGCGCGTTGTCTGCGGCAGCCACATCTCTGTGCGCCAGTCGAGGATGCGACCATCGGCGGCTACCACACCTGAAATATCGAGAAGTTGCGCCGGACCCTTAGGATCGCATCCATGTTCCTCAGCCCGCGACCATTGTACCCTTATGGGGCGGTTCATCGCTTGCGAGATGATTGCTGCGTCGGCAGCGGCATCCTCATGCCCGTTCATTCCATAGCAGCCAGCGCCCTCCACATAGATGAGCCGCACTTTTTCGCGTGGCAACTTGAGAAAACGAGCAAAGGTTGTTTGGTTGCCGTGAGTACCCTGTGATGCAGTCCAGATCGTTGCCTCGTCAGCGCGCACGTCAGCTACCGCGCACGATGGTCCAATTGAAGCATGGCTCTGCATCGGCCAGAAATAAGTTGCAGATAATTTCTTAGCATCGGGAGTTAAAGCTGTAGGGGCTACGCCTTTGTTAACCAGTACTTCATCGGTGATATTCGGATCACCGCGTAGCGAAGCGATCAGTTTGTCTTGCTCGGGCAGGCCTGCCGGTTCGCTCCACTGCGCACGCAAGCTCTGCTGGCCGCGAACCGCTGACCATTCGTCTTCTGCTACGACTGCGAGGAAGTCTTTGATCCGTACAACTCGCACATGTGGGAGGTCACTGATTGAGCTTTCATCGACTGAAAGTAATTGGGCGCCGATTGCTGGTGGACGCACCACGCGCGCATGCAGCATTCCGGGCCGCTTGAGGTCGTGCACGAAAACAAAGTTGCCCGTGCATTTTGCCGGGACGTCCGGACGCGGTAGTGGTCGACCGACAACGCGGTAGGAGGAAGGATCCTTGGTCGGCGCTTTGGGATCGATCTTCGTGTCGAATCGACGACCACCAATAATCTCCGCAAATGGCCTGCTAATTCCCCCAGATTTCGGGCGCACGGCGCCGTCCGCGGTAGTAAGTTCGTTGGGTGGAAGGTTCAGCTGCTTGGCCGCCAACTCAATAAGCGCCATACGGGCGGTCGCTGCCGCTTGCCGAATTTGCATGCCGCCGCGCTGAATGCCAGTCGAGCCCGACGTGCGTCCCTGATCCGGGGTCAGCGCGGTATCACCTTCGATTAACTTGATCCTATCGACGCCTATGTCGAGCTCTTCGGCTACGATTTGACGTAGCGCGATTTTGAGGCCCTGGCCGAGATCAACCTTCCCACTGAAAAGCGTTACGGTGCCATCGCCGTTAACAGCAAGAAATGCCTCCACCTCTTTGGCGTCAAGTGACTTGACCGACGTTGTGCCTTGCGCAGAAATTTTGGCAGCGCCGCTGAGTGTAAACGCTACCGTGAGAGCGCCGCCCTTAATTAAAGCGCGTCGTGAGATTTTTGAGCTAGCTGGTGCATTCATGTCAGCCTCCCTGCCCAGATGCAGCAAGGACAGCACGCACAACTCGCGAATGAGTGCCGCAACGACAGAGATTCCCGTCTAGCGCATTTCTGATATCTGTCTCGGTTGGTTTTGGGTTTTGTGCGAGGAGCGCGGCTGCGCTCATGATAATGCCACTCGTACAGTAGCCGCATTGAGCGGCCTGCTCCTTAATAAACGCCGTCTGCAGCGGATGAAGGCCGGATGGCGACCCAAGCCCTTCCAGCGTTGTGACCGACTTATCAGTTATGTCGGCAATGCTGGCTCGGCAGGACCGTACAGGGCGACCTTCGATCAGAACGGTACAGCTGCCGCACTGGCCCAGACCACAGCCATATTTAGCTGCTGTCAGACCCAGGTCTCGTAACACGTAAAGCAGCGGCTGTTTGTCATCAGCAGATTCGACTGAACGCTCAAATCCGTTCACCCGTAATCGATACGTTGTCATCAGAATCTCCCGCCGAGTTATGATTAAAACTAGCATATTGTGCACTGACTTCGGAGTCGGGCTTCCCATGGATCGACGTCTGCCACTGGCCCTTAGCGGACCTTCAATCTGACGCGATCAATGTCTGCTTTCGGGGGCAAAGCCGACGTGGCGGTTGCGCCGCGAAATGTTGGCGAATGACCCGGAGTCGAATTACCTCGTCGAACTCTCACTAACGACAAAATGGTGAACCGAGCAGCTCGCAATCAGTGCAGAGTAACCCTCTGGCAGAAATGACTGTTGCCACGCGTCACCAAACGCCGCCTTGACCGCGTCGAGGTCACGCCAGACGGACTCGAACACAACCTCGTGCGCTGCCGCGTCTAGTGGTTCGAGTATTCGATATTTGATGCATCCCGCCTTATTGCTGACGAGGGCCGCAGACGAGGTGTGAAACTTTTCGAGCAGTTCGTCGCGGCATCCAGGCGCAGCGATTGCCCGAAAGATCCGCGCAATTGGTCGTGAACCGTTATTGACCGTCATGACACACTCCCTCTGGAATGCTGGCGTGTCTCAATGTCGGCTGTCCAGATTGACGTGGATAGGGGGTATGTCGCCTCTTGGCCCAAAGCAGACACCGCTCTCGCGACTGCGGATGTCCGCTTTCGGCGCTAAAGCGGACGTGGCGCGGAGCCTGGGCGGACCGGCGACCTTCCTGATGCTCCTTGATGCTCCGTAAGCGTACCTGATCGCACGTAATCGTACTTATTGGCGGAGGGAGTGCTTATGCAACAAAAATTCTCTAGCTGCAGTCCAAAGTAATCAGTCGAATTGCAGCGATTAACAGCGAACATTTGGCAACGCAGCGGCTAACAGAGAAAACGCGTCCTCAGCGGCGCTTGTCTGCTTTTTTGAGCGCTACTGGAGGAAAAGCGGACATAGGTCGGACATGCCATGACGTCCGCTAATGACCCAAAGCGGACATTCGGCCGATCGTTCAGCACTCCGGATCTTAGCGTGGCGGTATCTGAATGAGATCGGCGAGCTGATCCTTAGTCAGAGGCTCGGTCGTGTATTTGAATTCGACCGCGTCTTTCACAATGGCGTCGAGACCGACGATCTTATCGGGGTTGACTGCCTCGGGCGGGAAAAACTCGTCGCGCGTGCGCTTGGCCTTCGCCAACGGCAATTCGAGCCACTCGGCATAGGCTTTCAGACATTTGTCATCCTTGTACATACAGTCGACCGTTTCGCGATACGCCTTCATGTAGCGCGCGACGACGGCCTTGTTGGCTTTGAGGTACTCAGAATTGGCGATGTTGAGACGCACGGTCTGGCCCCTGAAAACGTCGGCGTCGTTGCCAGTCGCGAGGATACGAATTTCCTTCTTGTCGAGCTGATCGAGGCCGAACGGTGGTGCCGCCCAGCCGACATCGATCTGACCAGACATCACCGCCGTCAGATTGGCGGCGGGGCTACCGGTGGCGGTCGGCTGAGCCTTGAGGTCGTATTGTTTCATAAAAGCCTTGACGACGCCGTGCGTCGACGACCCGTTGGTCGAATAGGCCAAAGTCTTGCCGTCGGCATCCTTGAGCGACTTGATGGGCGAGTCCGTTTTGACGAACCAATAGAGGTCCTTGGCGCCGGTCGTCTCGGCGCTGATCACACGCACCGGCGCGCCCTTGGCATAAGCGCTCAGCACGCCCATGACGCCGGCGGCGATACCGAGGTTGACACTGCCCGAGATCACGGCCTGCTGGGTTTCACCGGCGCCGCGCGTATAGACCATCTCGAGCACCAAGCCGTGCTTTTTGAAGATACCGACGCGCTGGCCGACTTCGGACACCGATGTGTCCCAGTTGCCGCGCTGGCCGACAGCGAGTTTGATCGTGTCTTCAGCGGAGGCCGTGGCTGTCCCCAAAGCCAGGGCGAGTGCGATCGCAAAAAACTTGTTCATGGTCGTCCTCCCATTTCATTTCTTGTTTAGACGGTCGCCGGTTTGCGGTCGCGGATGCGCGACTGATCCCCGCCGCCGCTCAGCGTGCGCCAGTCTGTTGACTTTGGCACCACGCCTTCGAACGAACTGATCGACGCATGCGGAAGGCGCGGCTCGGTCGTACCGAGTGCCGGCTTGCCCTCCGCGACTTCGCGCGCGGCCTCGACCATCAGCCGCCGGAACGCGCTGACCGCGATATCGCTGGCGCCGACCCGTTCCTTGCTGCGGTCGCCGATCCGACCCATCGATTCCCACATGACGATATCCTGATTGGGAATGCCTTTGATGCCGGTGAAATTGCCAGCCGCCATCGCCGCGCGGTCCTGGCCGTATAGATTGGCGGCAGTGCGCACATTGTCGAAATTGCGGTCGACGTCCTTGCCCCACTCCAGCACGTTGAACTTGCGCCAGGTGTCCGCATCAATGCCGGGTTTGTCGGGCCCATTCCAGGCGATGAAGTAGAACATCGTGGTGTAGTCGTCTTCCGGCGTCAGCAGCGTCGCGACATTATGCACGTTATTCGGCGGGATCAGCGCGGTGTAGGGCGCGATATAAACCGTCGTGCGGATGTAGTCGTGCGTCGTCTCGTTCACGATCGGGCGCCGGATTGCGGCGTAGCGGAAGCCGTAGCTCGTTCGTTCGACCTGGAAACGCGGCGCCTTGTCTGTCGATGGTCGCAGCCAGTTCACGTCAGTCGCCTTGGCGCCATCGACTTGCGCGGGCACCATGTCGGAAGAATGCAGGCTCGATGAATGCGCCGAGTCGATCTGGCCCTCGAGGATTTGCGCCCAGTTGCAGCGCACGCGCACCTTGGTGGCGCTGACACGCGCCTGCGGCGTCGGCGCGAAGGCGGGCGCCTGAAATTCGGTCATCTCGTCCAGTTGGCCCATGTAGCACCAGACGAAGCCGCCGGCCTCGCGCGCGGGATAGGCCTTCTGCTTGACGCGTTCGGGGAAACTGCTGTCCGCGGGCTCCGACGCCATTTCCAGCACGTTGCCATCCACGTCGAATTTCCAGCCGTGATAGAGGCAGCGCAGCCCGCATTCTTCGTTGCGGCCGTAGAGCAGCGAGGCGCGGCGATGCGCACAGAACTCACCGAGCACGCCCACGCGGCCCTTGCTGTCGCGGAAGACGACGAGGTCTTCACCCAATAGGCGCGCCTTCACCGGGGCGCCGTCGGACACGACCTCTTCCGACAGGCAGGCGGCGATCCAGTGCCGCCGCATCAGCCTGCCCATCGGCGCATCGCCCTCAACGCGGCACAGCAGATCGTTTTCTTCGGGCGTCATGGCATTTCGTCCCTTTTGCCGTCCCTTTAGCTCGGGGCAGCTTCCGCAAGGCGCCGCCGCTCTGTATCTTAGATATCTAAGGTTATGACAGCTGGCGGAGGCTTGTCGAGGCGAATGGCGAAGGTATTGAAACTGGGCGTCGCCGGGCTCGGCCGCGGTTTCACGGTCATGCTGCCGACATTTGCCGCCGACCGGCGCGTGACGCTCATTGCCGCCGCCGACCCGCGCGCCGAGGCGCGGGCGCGGTTTGCCGCCGACTTCAAGGGTAAGGTCTACGAGACGGTGGCGGAGCTGTGCGCTGATCCGGCGGTCGAAGCTGTCTATGTCGCAACGCCCCACCAGTTCCACGCCGAGCACGCCATCCTTGCCGCGCGCGCCGGTAAGCATCTGCTGGTGGAAAAACCGATGGCGATCTCAATCGCCGAATGCCAAGCCATGATCGCGGCGGCCAAGGAGACGCGCGTCCGTCTCATCGTCGGCCACAGCCATTCGTTCGACGCGCCGGTCGCGCGCGCGCTTGAACTGATCGAGAGCGGCGCGTTCGGCGCGGTGCGCATGATCACCGCGCTCAACTATACGGATTTTGTCCGCAGGCCGCGACGTCCGGAAGAGTTTGACACCGCGCAAGGCGGTGGCGTGCTATTCAGTCAGGCGGCGCATCAGGTTGACATCGTGCGGATACTCGGCGGCGCACGGGCGAAAAGTGTGCGCGCCACGGTCGGCAACTGGGATCGCAGCCGGCCGATGGACGGCGCCTACACTGCGCTGCTGACCTTCGACAACGGCGCGGCGGCGAGCCTTACTTATTCAGGCTATGGGCACTTCGATTCGGACGAATTCCAGGGCTGGATCGGCGAAATGGGCCATAAGAAAACGCACGGCCGAGCCGTGGCGGTGTTTTCCGACGCGGACGAAGCCGCGCGCAAGCAGGCGCGCAACTATGGCGGCGCGGACTATCACCCGCCGGCCGCGCCCGAAGCACATCAGAACTTCGGCACCATCATCGTCAGCTGCGAGTGTGCCGATCTGCGGCCGACGCCGAACGGCGTCATGATCTACCTGGACGGCCAAGGGCAACTCGATCCACTGCCGCCGCCGGCAATCGCGCGCGTCGAAGTGATCGACGAGCTTTACGCCGCCGTGGCCGAAGACCGGCCGCCGCGCCATGACGGCCGCTCCGCTATGGCGACTTTGGAGATTTGCCTCGCGATGCTTCGCTCGGCGCGCGAGCAGCGCGAGATCATGCTCGAATGGCAAGGAAACGGCTAATGCCGCGCGACACCGGGACCCAAACGATTCTACGCCATTGGCAGGAGGCGGTACCGAACGATCGGCTCGCACACCTGGTCAAAGATGCGACCCGCGCACTGGTCCGGGCTCTGCAGGTGCGGCTCACCGAGCACAAGGTGTCGTTCGGACACTGGGCATTTCTGCGCATCCTGTGGGAGCGCGAAGGCTTGACGCAGCGTGAGCTCAGTGAACATGCCGGGGTCATGGAACCGACGACCTTCTCGGCGCTCAAGGCCATGGAGCGGCTAGGCTACGTCGTGCGCCGGCGCACGGCGAATAATCGCAAAAAAATCTATGTCCATCTCACGCCAAAAGGCCGCCAGCTGAAGGAAAAGCTCGTGCCTTTGGCTGAGGCGGTCAACAAGATCGCGATACGAAACGTAAGTCGAGAAGACGTTGCGACGACACGCGAAGTACTACTGTCGATTATCAGTAACCTGGCGCGGGACGAAATCGCTGTTGGCATGCCCATGCCTTCAACGCGTGTGCTCAAAGGTGTCCGAGCTGGAAAGCGCAAGCCTTCGTGAAGCCTGCTCGCGGACGGATGTCCGCTTTTTTGGCCCTTAGCGGACATGCCACTCGCGTCTACGGATGTCCGCTTTTAGGGGTAAAACGGACATCGACCGAAATGCCTAATCTGTGAACAAGGTCAGCTAGGTTTCGTTTACGGTTCTTCTCGGGTGCTGGCGGAGGGAGTGTAACTACAAAACAAACTCTCTACTCGCAGTCCGGAGTAGGCTCGAGTAACTCAGCTTGCCTGATGCTCCCTCATGCTCCCTGAGCGTACTCATCGTAGCTAATCGCACATAATCGCGTTAGGAATTGCTCCTAATTCGACTGCGGCTTGCAATCCTTCACATATGGATCGGCGTTGTTGGCAAACACCTTCTCGACGATCGAAGTCTGGTATTTTCCGTCGGCGCGCTTGACGACCATCGTCAAGTAGAAATCCTGGATCGGATAGCCGTTTACGTTGAACTTGAATGTCCCGCGTAGTGACTTGAACTCCGCGTTTTTAAGTGCCGCGCTCAACGCTTTGGTGTCCGACACATTGCCCTTGACCGCACGCACCGCGCTGTCGATCAGCATGGCGGCGTCGTAGGCCTGCATCGCATAGGAGGCCGGGATTGCATTATAAGCAGCCTCGTATGCCGCGACGAATTTCTTGTTTTGCGGATTGTCAGTCGTCGGCGCCCAAGTCAGAGCGCCGAAAATCCCGTCGGCGGCTTCGCCCAGGACCGGAAGCGTCGCCTCGTCAGCGGTGAAGGCCGAGATGATCGGGAATTTTCCCTTCATCCCCGCCTGATTCATCTGTTTGATGAGGGTGATGCCGAGCCCGCCTGGCATGAAGGTGAACAGCGCATCGGGCTTGGCGGCGTTGAGCTTGCTCATTTCTGCGCTGAAATCGAGATTGTTCAAAGGGACTAGGGACTCTTCGACAAGCGTACCTTTGTAAGTGCTTTTGAAGCCGGCCAGCGCATCCTTGCCCGCTTGATAATTTGGCACCATGGCGTAGACGCGCTTATAACCTTTTTCATTCGCAACCTTGCCGAGCGCCGCATAGATCTGATCGTTCTGGTAAGACGTCACGAAAAAATGCGGGTTGCACGAAGCGCCGGCGAACGATGATGCGCCCGCATTAGTGCTGATCAGGATTTTCCCCGAATCCATGACTGGTTTGTGAATCGCCTGCAGCATGTTGGAGAAAATCGGACCGACGACAATGTCGACCTTGTCGCGCTCAAGCAGTTCCTGGACTTTCTGAATAGCGACTTCAGGCTTCAAGGTGTCATCGGCGACGAACAGTTCGACATCTTTGCCACCCATTTTCCCGCCGAGGTCTTTAACCGCGAGTTCGAAGGCATTCTTCGATTGCTGGCCGAGCACGCTCGGAGGTCCCGACAAGGTATAAATGAGGCCGATACGGATCTTTTCCTGAGCAGTGGCCGCGCCGCTTGCAAATGCAAGCGCCGCGGCTGCCGCGAGCGGCGTGAGTACTCGGTACATGTTTCCCACCTTGAGAAAGAACCCCTTACGTCGATTGGCCATTAAAGCACAAATCCTCGGGCCCGTATCAATGGATCAAAATCAGAATTTTCTGGGTCCGCTTGCGTGCGGTGCAATTAAACCGAAGTCTCCATTTTGACCCGTTTGGCTGCGCCGAGTTCACAACTGTGCTTCGCTTATATAATGTCTTTATAATTTATTGTTGCGTTGCGTGAACCATGGGGGCGTCGCGTGAGTGACCAGGTCAAATTTGTTTTGGACGAAAACCATATTCCTAAGGCTTGGTACAATCTTGTAAGTGACTTGCCGAAGGCTCTTCCTGCCGTTCTGCATCCCGGAACTAAGCAGCCAATCGGTCCTGCCGATCTCGCACCTTTGTTTCCGATGGAACTGATTATGCAGGAAGTGTCGGCGGAGCGTTACATAGATATTCCCGAACCAGTGCGCGACATCTATCGGATGTGGCGGCCTTCGCCGCTGCTCCGTGCCCGCCGCCTCGAGCAGAAGCTCGATACACCTGCCAAAATCTACTACAAAAACGAAGGTGTCTCGCCGGCGGGCTCGCACAAGCCCAACACTGCGGTCGCTCAGGCTTGGTACAATAAGCAAGCCGGCATCAAGCGGCTGAGCACAGAAACGGGAGCAGGACAATGGGGCTCCTCGCTCGCCTTCGCTGGCGCGTTGTTCGGTATTGATGTCACCGTCTTCCAGGTTCGCGTGTCCTTTGACCAGAAGCCATACCGCCGAGCGCTGATGGAGACCTATGGAGCGCGGTGCATTGCTTCGCCGTCGAACCAGACTGAGTCTGGACGCGCAATCCTGAAGCAAAATCCCGACAGCCCAGGCTCGCTCGGCATTGCGATCTCCGAAGCGGTCGAAGTGGCGGCAAAAGATCCGGCAGTAAAATATTCGCTAGGCTCAGTGCTTAATCACGTACTGCTGCACCAGACCGTCATAGGTCAAGAAGCTATCGAGCAACTCGCTATGGCCGGTGATGATCCCGACGTGGTCATCGGCTGCGCTGGCGGCGGCTCGAACTTCGCGGGCCTCGCATTCCCGATCCTTGGCCTGCAATTGCGCGGCGGGCGGAGGCGTCGGATGATTGCGGTCGAGCCAGCGGCCTGTCCGACGCTTACACGCGGCAAGTATGCCTATGATTTTGGCGACACCGCGCACCTGACGCCACTAGTCAAGATGCATACGCTCGGCTCGACCTTCATCCCCCCCGGATTCCATGCCGGAGGCTTACGCTACCACGGCATGTCGCCGTTGGTGTCGCACGCAAAAGAACTCGGTCTTATTGAGGCCCGAGCCTATCAGCAGAACGCGTGCTTTGAAGCCGGTGTCGAATTTGCGCGTTGCGAAGGCATCGTGCCCGCGCCCGAGGCCACCCATGCAGTGCGCTGTGCGATCGACGAAGCTTTGCGCTGCAAGAAGGAAGGCAAGAAGGAAACGATCGTTTTTAACTTGTCCGGCCACGGCCATTTCGACATGCAAGCCTACATCAACTACTTCGAAGGCAAACTCATGGACCAGAATTACGACGAAAAAGAATTAGCCACGGCCCTCGCCGGCTTGCCGAGCGTTGCGGCGTAAAGGACATAGGAAAAATCCATGATCGAGCCCTATAACGCCGTCGGCTTGATTCCAAGCTTCTGGGGCATCCGCCGCCGCGAGGAGATCAAGCACAACATCGAGCACCTCAAAGGTCTGACGAAGGCGGCATTCTGGCTTTCAAATCTCGACATCCCGGTGCGACTACTGGCGATCCCGGAAGGCGCCTTGATGGGTTTCAACGACGAAGTGCTCGATGTCGACCATGCCGACTACGCTAACACTTGCTGCATTGACATTCCTGGCCCTGAAACTGACGAGGTCGGCAAACTTGCGCGGCAATGGAACGTCTACATCATGGCGCAGGCTAAAGCGCGCCATCCCGACTGGAAAAACAGATTTTTCAACGTTGGCTTTATTGTTGACCCTGACGGAAAGATCGTCCTGAAGCACTACAAGATATCAGCGCTGCTGCCGGTCGAGCGCTCCGTCTCACCGCACGATATCTACGACTGGTGGATAGAGAAATACGGTCGCAACCTGCAGGCCTTCTGGCCAGTGGTCGATACCAAAATTGGCCGCCTCGGTATTATGATGGCGATGGAAGGCAACTATCCGGAGAACGGACGTGGTCTCGCCATGAACGGCGCTGAGGTTGTGTACCGAGCCTCGATGCCAGCCCCGTTCACCGAGAACGACATCTTCGAGATATCCAACCGCGCCCGCGCGCTTGAGAACAACATGTACGTCGTGGCGCCAAACATTGGCAGCTATCACCTGGATGCCGACCACCCCGTGGGTATCGACGCCGGCGGTGGCCAGTCAATGATTGTCGACTATCGTGGTCAACTTGTTGGCAAGCAACGTGACACCAACGGCTCGACCTTTGTCGCAGGCGTCATCAATATCGAGGCGTTACGCCATCATCGCGAGTCGGCACAAGTCACAAACTGGATGAAAGACGTGCGCAGTGAACTCGCACAAATTATCTACGAGAAACCGATTTACCCAAAAAACCGCTACCTAAAGAAAATTCCGCCCAAGCATGCGGACTACAAGCGCGACGTGATCGATAAACAGGTTGCGCTGATGCAGAAGCGAAAGATCTGGAAAAAGCCTTCTATTTAAGTACGCCAATCAACCCGGTTCGCTTTATGCACGTCGCGCTCGGGTCAATGCCATTTTGCGAGAGCCGAGACGAAATGTCTCTTTTTTCGGCCGCGATCGGGGGCAAAGCAGACATCACGGCTTCAGGCTGGCAGGTCCGCTTATAACCCGAACCGGACATTGCCTACTGAGAGGCCGCAATCATGTTCATGTTTCTGGCACTGAACCGCCGCGAAGTTTTCAGTCCGGCAGGACGGCCGTTGCCTCAATTTCGACTTTCGCCCTTGGCTCAAGAAGGCCGGCCACGACAAGAAGCGTCATGGCGGGAAAGTGGCGTCCGAGAACGCGCCGGTATGCCTCGCCGATCTCGCCTTGCCGGGAGACGTATTCGTTCTTTTCTGTCACGTACCAGTTGAGGCGGACAAGATTCTCCGGATTACCCCCGGCAGCCGCGAGTACATCCACGATGTTTCGCAGCGCCTGCTCGATCTGCCCGATGAAATCGTCTGTCTCGAATTGGCCTTGCGCGTTCCAGCCGATCTGACCGGCGATATAAAGTTGCCGGCCTCGTGCAATCAGGCCATTGGCGTACCCCTTGGGCCGCGGCCAATGCAGCGGCTGAACGAACTGGATGTCGCTCATCGCGTCACCTGTTCGCGCAGCTTGAAACGCTGAATCTTTCCGGTCGCTGTCTTCGGTAATGCCTCCACAAACTTGACCGCGCGTGGATATTTGTACGGCGCGATTGTTGCCTTCACGTGATCCTGAAGGATCTTGACGCGGGGATTGTCCCCGCTGATGCCGGCCTTGAGCACGACGAAAGCGGAGACGATCTGTCCGCGCTCTTGATCCGGCGCACCGATCACCGCGCATTCGGCAACGTCCGGGTGAGCGAGCAGCGCCGCTTCGACCTCAGGTCCGGCAATGTTGTAACCGGCGGAGATGATCATGTCGTCATTGCGCGCGGCGAAGTGAAAGCGGCCTTCCTTGTCGCGCACGAAACTGTCACCGGTCAGATTCCAGCCGTTGCTGGCGTAGTTCTTCTGCCGCTTATCCGCGAGGTAGCGGCACCCTGTCGGACCGCGCACAGCCAGGCGGCCCACGATATCCGGTCCGACCTCGTTGAAATTCGCGTCAACAATCTTCGCTTCATAGCCGGTGACAGGACGGCCGGTTGCGCCAGGCATCGCGTCGCCGATCCGGTTGGTGATGAAGATATGAAGCATCTCAGTGGAGCCGATGCCGTCGAGGATCGGTTTTCCGGTCTTCCGAACCCAATCCTCGAACACTGGCGCCGGCAGCGTTTCTCCCGCCGATACAGCAATACGTAACGATGACAGGTTCGCCCCCCGATCCATCGCCCCCAGCATCGCGCGATAAGCCGTCGGCGCGGTAAATGAAATGGTCGCCTTGTAGGTCTCGATGATCTGAATCATATTGGCTGGCGAGGCATTCTCGAGCAGCGTCGCCGTTGCTCCGAACCGAAGCGGGAAGATGGCGAGGCCGCCGAGACCGAATGTGAATGCAAGCGGCGGCGAACCGACGAAGACGTCGTTCGGCGTGACTTTCAGCACCTCCTTTGCATAGCCGTCCGCGATGATCAGAAGATCGCGATGGAAGTGCATCGTCGCCTTTGGCTCACCGGTCGTACCTGAGGTAAAGCCCAGCAGCGCGACATCATCGCGCCCGGTTTTTACTGCATCGAACTTCACCGGTTTGTTGAGCGCGATCCGATCAAGCTCCGCGTCGTGATTGGATGTGCCGTCGAAATTGACGACCTGCTTGAGGAATTTGCTCCCTTTGGCGCATGCGACGATTTCGTCGGCGATACGACTGTCGGTGAGCGCTAGCGAAATTTCCGCCTTGTCAACGATCTTGCTGAGCTCGGGAGACCGTAGCATCGGCATGGTGTTGACGACGACGGCGCCCACCTTGGTCGCCGCGAGCCAGGCCGCAACGAGCGCGGGATTATTGCCTGATCGAATAAGGACACGGTTGCCTGGCTTCACGCCGTAGTTTTCCACCAGCGCATGCGCTAGGCGGTTCGACCAATCGGCCAGCTCTTTGTAGGTGCGCTGGCGGCCATTGCCGATCAGCGCGATGTTGTCGCCGAAGCCGCGCTCGACCAGCCGGTCGGTCAGCTCGACCGCAGCGTTGAGATAGTCCGGATACTGGAATTCCGGGCGGTCGAGTAGAATGTCCGGCCACTGGTCGGACGGCGGAAGATTGTCGCGGCTGAAGGTGTCGACGTGACCCGAAGGGCCAAGCTTTATGGCTTTTCCCATCTCGCTACCCCGCACCGGCAAGCAATGACCGCGCGATCACGACTTTCTGCACGTCCGACGCCCTTTCGTAGATGCGCAAGGCGGCGCGGATTTTCCGATAGAGCATCTCCACAGGATGTCCCGAGCGGACGCCGTCGCGACCCGGCCCTCGGCGCGCCAGTTGAAATGCTCCGGCTTGAAATCGGCCATTTTCATGTGCGCTTTTCTCCGTTGCGGACCCGGTTCGACAGGCCGTCAAGATGGCGGATGACGGCGGCGGTTTCCGTTTCATTGAATTCGGACAGCAAGCGGTTGACCCAGCCTTTATGAGCCTTCGCCATGGCGGCGAATTGCGAGAGGCCTTGCGGGGTGAGGCGTACGATGAGGGCCCGACGGTCGTCATCCGCGGCCTTGCGGGTGACCAGCCGGCCCTCGACCAGCCGGTCGATAATGCCCGTCACATTGCCGTTCGAGACCATCAAGAAACGCGATAGTTCGCTCATGCGCATACCCTTGGGGGCGCGCTCGAGGGCCGCCATGACGTCGAATTGCGGCAGGGTGACGCCGAATTCGGTGCGCAAACGGTCCCGCACCTCGGCTTCGATGGCGCGCGTGCTGCGCAGGAGGCGAATCCAAAGCCGCAGCCGCTGCTTGCTGGGAGAACCGTTGGCCCGCGCCGGCCTGCTGCCGCTCATATGCCGCCGCTCATGCCGCAACCTCGATCGCCTCTCCACTAACGCCGTCCGCCAAGCACAGCCAAAGCACTTTGGCCGCGACTTCTTGCGGAGTGATCAACCGGCCGTCTGGATTGCTTTTGGCAAGCGCCATGCGGACGTCTTCGGCACTTTTTCCGGTCTTCGCCCTGATGGCGTTGACGGAGGCATCGAGCAGCGGGGTGTCCGTAAACCCGGGACAAATTGCGTTGACTGCCACGTTCGATGCGGCGAGTTCGACCGCCAGCGCGCGGGCAAGGCCGACGACGCCGTGTTTGGCCGCACAATAGGCGGCAACATAGGGATAACCGCGCAAGCCGGCGGTCGAAGCGATGAAGACGATACGCCCCTTGCGCGCGACGACATCCGCCAGCGCTGCTTCGACTGTATTGAACGCGCCCGTAAGGTTGACGGCGATCATCCGTTGCCAGTGGTCGGCGGTAATTTCTCGCAGGGGCGCGCTCTCCGCGGCGCCCGCATTGGCGATGACGAAATCGACCGGGCCGAACGCAGCGTGCGCTTGCGCAACCATCGCCGTGCAGGACTGCGGATCAGTCACATCGGCGACGATCGCAGCCGCTTTCGGCAGCCTGGCGGCGGTTTCGCTGATCGGACCGATGCGCCGCGCGGCGAGCGACACCGCCGCGCCTTCATCCGCCAAGGCTCTCGCGACCGCAGCACCGATGCCGGTGCCCCCACCTGTAATAAGCGCGTGCCGGCCGGAAAGCGCCCCCATCACACTTTCCCCGTCATGACGTCGGGACGCGACTTGAGGCGGTGCAATTGGTCTCGGCCCGGCCAATAAGGCTTCGGCCAAGCCGCGCCTTCGTAGCCAAGTTGCGCCGCCGCGTGCAGCGTCCAGTAGGGATCGGCGAGATGTGGCCGCGCCAGGCAGACGAGATCGGCGCGCCCGGCCATGAGAATAGAATTGACGTGGTCGGGCGCATAGATATTGCCGACCGCGAGCGTCGCGACGTCGGCCTCGTTGCGGATGCGGTCCGAGAACGGCGTCTGGAACATGCGGCCGTAAACGGGTTTCGCGCGCTTGGAGGTCTGGCCGGCGGACACGTCGATCATGTCGGCGCCTGCATCGGTCAATATCCGCGCGACTTCGACCGCATCCTGCGGCGAGATGCCATCGGCCCCGACCCAATCGTTCGCTGAAATGCGCACGGAGATCGGCTTCTCGTCGGGCCACACCTTGCGTACCGCGCGGAATGCTTCGAGCGGAAAGCGCATGCGGTTCTCTAGGCTGCCACCGTACTCGTCGCTCCTCTTGTTGGTCAAAGGCGTGATGAAGGCCGACATCAGGTAGCCGTGGGCATAATGCAGCTCGAGCCAATCAAAGCCGCAGTGGTTCGCCATTTCTGCGGCGCGGACGAAGTCGTCGCGCACACGGTCCATGTCTTCGCGCGTCATTTCGCGCGGCGTGCTGTTGGCGGGTGACCAGGCGACTGGCGAAGGCGCGATGACCTCCCAGTTATCCTTGACTAGCGGCGCATCCATCGTCTCCCAGCCGAGCTGGGTCGAGCCTTTTGGTCCGGAATGACCGAGCTGGATGGCAAACTTGGCGTCCGTTTCGGCGTGGACGAAATCCACAATGCGTTTCCACGCCGCTTCGTGCTCTGGCGCGTAAAGCCCGGTACATCCGGGCGTGATCCGTCCTTCCGGCGACACACAGGTCATCTCGGTGAAAAGGAGCCCTGCCCCGCCTTTTGCACGCTCCGCGTAATGCACGAGGTGCCAGTCGGTCGGCGTTCCGCCGACGGCGCGGTACTGCGCCATCGGCGACACGACGACGCGGTTTTTCAACTCAACGGACCGCACGCGATACGGAACAAACATCGGCGCACGCGTAACCTCAGGCTCGCGCCCCGTTGCACGGCGATCAAACCAACGCTCTGCGTCGCCAAGCCATATCTCATCGCGTTGTCGCAAGTTCTCGTGGCTGATGCGTTGCGATCGCGTCAGCAGCGAGTAGCTGAATTGAACAGGGTCAAGGTGTAGGTAGCGTTCGACATCCTCGAACCATTCCGTCGAGTTGCGTGCGGCGCTTTGCAGGCGCAGAACCTCGAGCCGCCTCTCCGCCTCATAGCGGCGAAACGCCTGCTCCATGCTCGGCTCAGTGTGAAGATAGTCGGCAAGCGCGATGCCGCTTTCGAGCGCGAGCTTGGTGCCGGAACCGACAGAAAAATGCGCCGTCGCTGACGCATCGCCGAGCAGCACAATGTTCTCGTGGCTCCAGTGCTCGCAGAGCACGCGGTTGAAGTTCAGCCACGCCGACCCACGCTGATGGCGCGCGTTCGACACCAATTTATGTCCGCCGAGATAGCCCGCGAACAACTTTTCGCAGGCCGCGATACTTTCGTCGGCCGACATGCGGTCGAAACCGAGGCCCTGCCATGTCTTGGGGAGGCACTCGACAATGAAGGTCGCCGTGTCCTTATCGAACTGGTAGGCATGCGCCCAGATCCAGCCGTGCTCGGTCTCTTCGAAGATAAAGGTAAAGGCGTCGTTGAAACTCTGGCGTGTGCCAAGCCAGATATATTTGCAGAGCCTCACGTCATAGTCCGGCTTGAATACGTCGGCATGGCTCGAGCGCACGCGAGAATTAACGCCATCCGAACCGACGATGAGGTCGTAATCGGCGTATTGCGACAAATCTGAGGCTTCGGTTTCGAATTTCAATTCGACCCCGAGATCAGCCGCACGGCTTTGCAGAATCTCGAGCAGACGCTTGCGGCCGATGCCGCAGAAGCCGTGCCCGCCGGATTTCACGACCTTGCCGCGGTAATGCACTGCGATATCGTCCCAGTAGGCGAAGGCATCGCGGATCAGCGTCGCGCTTTCCGGATCGTTCTTTTCCAGGTTGGCGAGCGTTTCATCGGAAAGCACGACACCCCAACCAAATGTGTCATTCGGCCGGTTACGTTCGACGACCGTAACTTGGTGCGAGGGATCGCGCCGTTTCAGCGAGATCGCGAAATAGAGGCCGGCCGGACCGCCGCCGAGGCAAACCGCGCGCATGACCTGTTCCTAGACGTTTTATGGATAGAATATTTAAACTTAAAGCAATTGGCAATAACATTGAAGCGTTTTCAAAATCTGATGCTGATGTCTACGATGGCAGCGAACGAAATGGCCGTGAGCCTATTGCGATAGCCAGACATGTTACCTTCCCATTTCATTGATCGAGCTTGATATTGGCGGCTTCGACCACCTCTTTCCATTTTTTCGAATCCGCATTGATGAACGTCGCGAATTCCTTAGGCGATGAGGTGATTGGAGTGAACAGATTAGGCTTTAGGAAACGCTCCTGAAATTCTGGATTCTGGAATATTTTAGCGATGGCCGAATTCAATTTTTCGACGACATCCTTTGGCATTCTGGCCGGCCCGACAATGCAAAACCAGGACCGCGCCACAAAACCCGGCACAGTCTCTGCCACCGTCGGAATATCAGAATGATCGTCAATCCGTTTCTGGCTGCCAACGGCCAGTATCCTCACTTGGCCGTTTTTCGCCGGATTGAGCGCCGAGCTCGTGCTGATGAACATCGCGTCGAGATGTCCACCTATGATATCGGTCAGCGCCGGCGTCGCGCCTCTATACTGCACGCCGATGAATTTGACCTTGGCGTCATGCTGCAGCATCTCCATGTTCAGGTGACCGGTCGAGCCGATGCCATAGCCGCCGAAGCTGATCGTTCCGGGATTCTTCTTGGCCATAGCCAAGAATTCAGCGACAGACTTGACGGCGAGATCGTTCTTCACGATCAGCGCTTGATTGATCGCAACTAGGCCGCTGATCGGCGTGAAGTCGCGATGGGCATCATAGCGCAAATTCTTATAAATATAAGGATTGATGACGAAGGTCGCCTCCGCAGACACTAGCAGCGTGTATCCGTCCGGCGGCGCCTTAGCGACGATCTCAGCCGCGATCTGATTGTTCGCACCGGCGCGATTTTCAATGATGACTTGTTCGTTCCATAGCTCGGTCAAACGCTGACCAAGAGCGCGCGCGAGGATATCGGTCACTCCACCGGGCGCTGCCGGAACGACGATATGAATAGGCTTTTCCGGATAATTGACGCTTTGCGCATTTGCCGAGACGACCACCATGCAAAGCACGACAGCGACGGCGCGAGCCGTTGGCAGCAATGCCATAACGTTTCCTCCGGTTTTAGCTGTTGTCTTGCAGATTCATTATTTTGCAACTCAGTGAGAATGTTGACCGTCACCAAATCGCTTGTCAATTTACGAAGCGCGTCGCAATTTCATTTTCGAAATTTTTAAGCAGAGAAAGCGCGAATGAAGGCTGTGGTTCTGCGTAAGTTTGGCGGTTCCGAACAGCTTGTGATCGAGACCGTCCCCGATCCAACGCCTGCGCCTGACGAAGTCGTTCTGCGAGTGATTCGCGTTTCCATCAATCGCAGCTTCGATCTCTCGGTGCGCAAGGGGGAATACTCACGCGGTGCCGTTTTGCCGCTAGTGCTCGGGGCCGATCCGTCGGGAATAGTGACGGCGGTCGGTCAGGATGTGACTTCGGTGAAAATTGGCGATCGGGTCACCGTCATGTCGACGATTGCCTGCGGCGAATGCCACGAATGCCGCAATGGTGCGAGCGCGAGCTGCGGTCTTAGCCGAACGATCGGCGTGCATCGCTGGGGCGGCTATGCTGAATATGTGGCCGTGCCAGCGAGCAATATCGTCAAAATTCCGCATCAACTCGATTTCGGTGAGGCCACCGTAGTCGCCCGTCACGGTGCAGCGGCTTACAACTTCCTGGTCGATCGCGGCCGCCTGCGCGAAGGAGAAACTGCCGTTATTTTCGGCGCTTCCGGTGCGCTTGGCGGCTTTGCGGTACAGGTCGCAAAACGGATGGGGGCCACGGTCATCGCGGTTGTCGGGGCCGATAACCGTGCGGCTTTTGTCCGTGAACTCGGTGCCGATGCCGCGATCAATTACCGAAGTCTTGATCCGGCCGAGCAAGTTATGGCGCTGACCAATAAACGGGGTGCCGATTTGGTGCTGGAAAGCAGTGGCGATCAGCAGCTCTGGCCGCTCGCGTTACGCTGCGTCGCACAAGCCGGTCGGCTGGTAACTTGCGGTGCGCACGGCGGCGGCACGGTTGCGCTTGATCTGCGACGCGTTTACGTCGGACGGCTGCAGATTATCGGCGCTGCTGGCGTAAATCTGCGTGATCTCGATTGGGCACTCGCAGCTGGCGCGCGCGGCGAGCTCAAAGCCACCATCGACCGCATTTATCCGCTCGATGCGGCGCCCGCGGCCCATGACTATGTTGAACGTGAACGGCCATTGGGCAAAGTCCTTATTGCTCCGCAGTCGAATATTTAAATCGCTCTCTTTGTTTAAGCGTCCGTGGCGTCCTCTCTTTGATACAAAACGTTTTTGCCGATAGGGAGATCAGGGATACCATGAGCGCAAAGCTCCCTTAGAGTTCTACAAACCGTGTAACGATGATCGGTCGAGGCATTTCATGACTAGCAATCCGAAGAAACTGGCTCCTGATCTAGTCAAATTTCGCGATAGTTACGTCGAGCTGTTTGGCGAATTGCCGCCCCTGCCCTCCGCACGCTTTGAATTCACGGGTGAAATCAACGATGAATTCCTGCGACTATCCGAGAATCTTCGCGCGCATGCTTTTTACTCGGACGTTTTTGACGTCAAAACCACCCATCTCATCTTGTTCGGCATGCTGCTCATCGAACACAATCCGGCGGCGAAAATGCACGCGATCGCGGCACGCCGGGCGGGTGCGAGCTGGCAGGAGCTGCACAAAGTCATGGAACTTGCCTCCGCCACCAAATCGCTCGGCCCGGCCAATCAAGGCAGCGCCATGCTGAAAGCCGTACGCGACGAAGAAACCAAGGCGAAGGCCTAGGTCAGCAAACCAAACAATCGCTTTTTGCGTTGCGGAACGCGCCGAAAGCGCAGTCTCGCAAGCCTTCGCGCGGAATGACCCGCGCGCTGATCCCTTTTGCGGTTTCTACGCGCTGCAAAAAGTGGATACACTCTCTTTACAATTCGTTCGCAAGCGAATTAAATCGCACTGCATCCTGGGCGTATTGCCGCCCGCCAGTTGCCGGAGCAGCGATGGAATAGAGGATTTGCCATGGCCGGAAAGAGCAAACGCGTGTGCGTCGATGTCGGTGGAACGTTCACAGATTGTCTGGTGATGGATGACAGAGGCCTGCTGCAGAAGTTCAAGGCCTCGACCACGCCGAGCGAGCCGTCCAAGGGTTTCATGGACGCGATGAAAAAAGCGGCCAAGCACTACGGCGTCGGCGTTAACGATTTTCTCGGCCAGATCGAGGTGCTGGTCCACGGCACAACGCTTGCCACCAACATTCTGCTCACCGGCCGCGGCGCCAAGGCCGGCATGCTGACCACTAAGAATTTCCGCGACATTATCGAGCTGCGACGCGCGATGAAGCCGCAGGATGTTTCGCTGTATAATTTGTTCATTCCGCCGGCGGAGCCACTGATCCCGCGCTACCGCCGTCTCGGCATCGACGAGCGCTCGCTCTACAACGGCGACGTCATGATGGCGCTCAACGAGCGTGAAACCGCCGACGCGGTACGCCAGCTCAAGGCCGAAGGCGTTGAGTCGATCGCCGTCTGCTTCCTGCACTCCTACGCAAATCCAAAGAACGAGAAACGTGCTGCCGAGATCTGCGCAGAGGTCGCGCCCGAGATTTTCGTTACGACCTCGCACGAGACATTGCCGGTGTGGCGCGAGTTTGAGCGCTTCAACACGACCGCGGTCGGCGCCTATGTCGGTCCGGCCGTCGGTCGTTACTTGAATTCGCTCGAAAAGGTGCTCAAGGACTCCGGCTTCACCGGTACTTTCCTGATGATGCTGGCCAATGGCCTGGTGCAGAACATCTCCGAATGCATACGCCGCCCGGTGTTCCTGCTGCATTCCGGTCCGGCCGCCGCTCCGTCCGGCGCAGTCTTTTTGGGCAAGTATCTTGGTGACGAAAATCTGCTTTCGATCGACATGGGCGGCACAAGCTTCGACGTCTGCATGATCAACAAAGGTGAGATTCTCACCACCACTGAGCATTGGGAAAACGACCAGCGTGTCGCCATCAAGATGGTGGATATTTCATCGATCGGCGCCGGCGGCGGCTCGATCGCCAAGATCGACGCCCTTGGCCTGTTGCGGGTCGGGCCGGAAAGCGCCGGCGCCGATCCTGGCCCAGCCTGTTACGGCCGCGGCGAAGAAGCGACAGTCACCGACGCCAATCTCGTGCTCGGCTATGTGCCGGCCGACTATTTCCTCGGCGGCGAGATGACGCTTGATGGCAAGGCCTCGAAGCGCGCCATGAAACCACTCTCCGAGAAACTACGGATTAACGAAACGGAAGTCGCCGAGTCGATCTTCCGCACTGTCAACGCGAATATGGCGAGTAAGATCACCGAGGTCTCCACAAAACGCGGCTACGACGTGCGCGACTGCGTCATGATCGCAGGTGGTGGTGGCGGACCGATCCATGCCGGCTTCATCGCCGACTCGCTCGGCATCCGCAAAGTCGTGGTGCCGCCGGTTGCGGCGCTTTACAGCGCCTTCGGCATGTTCGCCATGGACATCGGCCAGGACTACGCGCGCTCTTTCGTCGGACGCGCCAGCAATATGGATCTTGCTTCGGTCAACCGCGTCTTCGAGGAGATGCAGGCGGAGGCGCTCGCCTCGTTCAAGGCACACGGCATTGCGGCGAAGGATGTCGTGCTCAAACGCACTGCCGATCTGCGTTATGCCGGCCAATTCCACGAGGTGGAAGCGGATATGGCCAACGGCAAACTGACGCAGGCCGATATCGACGCGGCCGTCGCCGATTTCGGCCGACGGCACGAGGAGATGTACACCTTCTCGATGCCGTGGAAGGCGGTCGAAATCCTCACTCTGCGGCTCAAGGCGACGACGCCAAAAGCGCCGTTCGCACTGCCCGAGGTCAAGAACGGCGGCAAGGACCCCAAGGCCGCTCTCAAGCGGCGGCGCACATGCCGTTTCAACGGCAAGGACATCGATACGCCGATCTACGACGGCGAGAAAATTCTCGCCAGCAATGTGATACCCGGTCCAGCGATCATCGAGGAGACCACCACCACGGTCGTCATTCCCGAGGCCTATGTCTGCTCGGTGGATCAGTACAAGAACTACGTGCTCACGCGGCGTCAGAGTTAGGAGCGGACGATGCAGAAGAACACGCCCGATATCGACGCCACGACCGTCGCCACCGTCTGGCACTCGATGCAGACCATCTGTAAAGAGATGCGCCACATCGTCAAACGCACCGCGCAAAACTATCTGATCGGACAGTTGCAGGACTTGTCGGTCGGCATCTGGGGCGCCGATGGCGCGACCATCGCGGTACCCGCCGGCTTGCCGGTGCAATTCCTCGGCACGACATTCGCCGTGCAAGACCTGGTGCGCGACTTCGCCGGCAACATTAATCCGGGCGACGTGTTCCTCACCAACGATCCCTATCACGGCGGCCACAACTGCCACCTGCCCGACTGGGGCTACATCCGCCCGATCTTCTACAAGGGCGAACTCCTGTTCTTCACGCTCTGTCGCGGGCACCAAATGGATACGGGCGGCTCGTTCCCAGGCGGTTACTTCCCCAACGGCTACGACATCCATGCCGAGGGGTTGATTATTCCGCCGATAAAGGTTGTCGACCGCGGGCGCGAGCGCAAAGACATCGTCAATCTGATCCTCAACAACGTGCGCTTCCCGGACGGCGTACGCATCGACCTGCATGCCATGATCGGTTCGACCACCATGTGCGAGAAACGCATCAATGCGCTGCTCGACACCTACGGGCGCGACGTGGTGATGGCCTGCGTCAAGGAGATGCTCGAGCGCACCGAGAAGGCGGTGCGGACGGAGATCGAGAAGATTCCCGACGGTGTCTACGAAGGCGCGGCGGCCACCGATGACGACGGTACCGTACTCGACGAACCGGTGTGGGCGCGCGCGCGCGTCATCGTGCAGGGCGACGAGATGACCATCGACCTATCGGAGAGCGATGCCCAGCGCAAAGGCTTCGTCAACAGCGTCTATGCCGCCACCTACGGCAACGCGATCGCGGCGGCGATCCTCTATTTCGATCCGGCGCTCGCCGACTACCACAACCAGGGTACCATGGCACCGATCAAGGTGATCGCCCCTAAGGGTCTCGTGGTGAATTGCGAATATCCGGCCACGGTCGGCGCTTCCCCGGTCAACATCGGCACGCAAGTGATGGAAGCGGTGCTGGAGGCGCTGTCCAAGGCGGTGCCGCATCGCTCGGTCGCGGCCTGGGCCAAGCATCGTGGCGACTACGTTTTCGCAATCGATCCGCGGACGGGCGAACGATACGTACGTACAAGTTTCGATTACGATGGCAGCGGCGGAGCGGTCTGGGGCTTCGACGGCTATCAGGGCCTGAGCTCGATGACTGCGCTCGGCGCTGCCAATCGCGGCAATGTCGAGGAAACGGAAGTCCGTATCCCCTGGCGCATGCTGAAATACGAGTTCGTGCCCGATCTGACCGGAGAAGGCCGCTGGCGCGGCGGGCCAGGTTTACGCTGGGAAGCCGTCAATGAAGGCTCGGCTGGCCAGATGGCGACCGGCAGCTCAGATGGCGACGTGGTGCAGGGCTTCGGCGCCGTCGGCGGCCATCCCTCCCCGGTTTGCCGCACCTGGCTGCGCCGCAAAGGCGAGGATATCCGCATCAAGCCGCACCGCCTGACCGACGTGAAGGAAGGCGACATCCTGATCAAACACTCATCGGGCGGCGGCGGCGTCGGCGATCCGGCAGAGCGCGAACCCGAGATGGTGCGCACCGACGTGCGCAATGGCCTCGTCTCCGTTGAGGCCGCGCGCGACGTCTACAAGGTTGTCGTCGATCCGATGAAATTCACGATCGACCAGGCGGCAACGAAAAAGCTCAGGGAGCAAAAGTCAGGGTGAGTAGGAGAGTTGCCGTCAAACGGTCGGTCGATACTCGTCTCGATCGTTACGTCTCGACGCATGATAGTGTCGGTTTTGTCGTGCGTGAGGTCTGGCGTTTGTTTGCTCGTTGCTTGCAGCCACGCATCGCCCGAGAAGGGGTGACGATCGGCATGTGGTTCGTACTGCGCATGTTGTGGGATGAAGACGGCATGACGCAACGTGAGCTTAGCGAACGGGTTGGCATTCATGGCCCGGCCATGGTCACAGCACTCAACGCAATGGAGCGTGCCGGGCTCGTCAAGCGCGTTCACAACCGCATTGATCGTCGTAAGATCAATGTTGTCCTGACCGCGCACGGCCGCAACTTGCAAAGCAAGCTTTGGCCGATGGCGACGGAGGTGCTCGAACTTGGCTTGGCGGGCTTAAGCCCTAGCCAAGTTCAATCGCTCAACAAGATGCTTGCGCAAATTCGGACGAATCTCGAGCACGACCAATTCGGATGAAGCCGCTGCCGCCGAACCAGGAGCGGCCGAAGAGACAGTTGCGTTAGTCAGGGACAGATAAAGTTGGTCATATCGTTGCAAACAGCGACTGCGTCGTCCGCCCAGGCCCTGCCTCCGGCCGACATAGCCTTGCGGCTGCTGCGCGATATGCAATTGATCCGCACCTTTGAAGAAAAAGTGCGGACGCTTTATTCGGGCGGCGCTATTCCCGGCTTAGTGCACCTGTGCGCCGGTCAGGAAGCGGTCGCGGTCGGCGTGTGCTCCCTGCTCCGCTTCGACGATTGGATCGCCAGCAATCACCGCGGTCATGGGCATTGTCTGGCCAAAGGCGCAGATGTCGGGCGCTTGATGGCGGAGATCATGGGGCGGCGCACCGGCTACGGCCTCGGCCGCGGTGGTTCACTGCACATCTTTGACGCGGAGAATGGCAATCTCGGTACCAACGGCATCGTCGGCGGCGGCATTCCGCTGGCCGCCGGTGCCGCGCTGAGCGCCAAGCGTCGCGGCCGCGGCCAGGTAGCGGCCTGCTTCTTCGGCGACGGCGCGCTCAACCAGGGCCTATTGTTCGAAGTCATGAACATGGCGGCGATCTGGCGGCTGCCGGCACTGTTCGTGTGCGAAAACAACGGCTTTGGCGAATTCACCGCCATCGAGGACGTCACCGCCGGCGCCGACCCGACCGCACGCGGCAAGGTCTTCGGCATCCCGTCGGAAACGGTCGACGGCATGGACGTCCTGGCGGTGCGCGCCGCCGCACAGCGCGCCATCGAACGTGCGCGTAGCGGCGACGGCCCGAGCTTTCTGGTCTGCATGACCTATCGCTATGGAGGTCATCACGTCGGCGACAAGCAAGACTACAAGGACGACGCGGAGGCCAAAGCCTGGCATCTCAAAGATCCGATCGAACGGCTTGGCGGTTGGCTCAAGGACGCCGGCATGGCAACCGCGGACACGATTGCTGCGCTCCAGCAGGAGGTCGACGCGGAAGTACGAGCCGCAACCGATCAAGCCAAGGCGGCCCCCTCACCCGCCGCGGCCGATCTCGAGGTTCACCTGCATGACTAGCGCGCGCAGCGTGACCTACCGCGCCGCGGTGCTGGAAGCACTGTTCGGCGAAATGTGTCGCGACGACTCCGTCATCATGATGGGCGAGGACATCGGCGCTGCCGGAGGCGTGTTCAAGCAGACCGAGGGCCTGTTCGCCAAGTTCGGCAGTGATCGAGTGATCGATACGCCAATTTCGGAATCCGGCGCTTTTGGCATCGCAGTTGGCGCCGCCATGACCGGACAGCGGCCGGTATTCGAAGTTATGTTCGGCGATTTCATCACGCTGATCATGGACCAACTGGTCAATCAGGCGGCTAAGGTCAACTACATGTCCGCCGGCCAATTCGACGTGCCGTTGGTCGTGCGCACCGCGGTCGGTATCGGCAGCAACCTCGGACCGCAGCATTCGCAAAGCTTGCACGCGTGGCTGACCCATATCCCCGGCTTGAAGGTCGTCATGCCGTCGACACCGGCCGACGCCAAAGGGCTGATGGTGGCCGCCATCCGCGATAACAATCCGGTGGCTTTCTTCGAAGATCGCATGCTCTACAACGCGCGCGGGGAAGTGCCCGACGGAGACTATGTCGTGCCGATCGGCTGTGCCGACGTGAAGCGGCCGGGCAAAGACATCACGCTCATTGCAACCGGTCGCATGGTGCAGACGGCGTTGGCTGCCGCCGATCTGCTGGCCAAGGAAGAGATATCGGCCGAAGTCGTCGACCCACGGAGTCTCGTCCCGCTCGATATCGAGCGCTTGGTCGACTCGGTCAAGAAGACCTCACGCGCGGTCGTTGTCGACGGCGGCTATCGGCAATATGGCGTCACTGGCGAGATCGCCTCGAGCGTCGCCGAGCACGCCTTCGACTGGCTTGATGCGCCGGTGATCCGCATCGGCGGCGCTGATGTTCCGATTCCATTCAGCAAGACACTTGAGCTGCTGACGCTTCCCAATGCGGAGCGGTTGGCACGCGAGACGGCCGCGTTAGTGCGCGGAGAGCGATGACATTTATGGAGGACCGTAGTCAATGACGCTCGATCGTCGTACCAGTCTATCGATCTTTGAACGCATGCTGATGATCCGCCACTTCGAAGAGGCGGTGATTCGACTCTACAAACAGGGACGGTTTGTCAGCCACTACCACATTTACATCGGCCAAGAAGCGACCGGCGCCGCGGTGCTCGAGGCGCTTGGCGATAATGACCTGATTTGCACCACCCACCGTAACCACGGCCACATTATCGGACGCGGCTGCGATCCCAATCGCGCCATGGCGGAAATTCTCGGCCGTGCCACCGGCTTCAACGGCGGCCGCAGCGGCACACTGCATATTTCCGACCCCAGCCGCGGCTTCTTATCCACCTCAGCCGTCGTCGGCGGTTGCGGCGGGCTCGCGACCGGCGCCGCCTACGGCCTCAAGGTCAAGCGCGAACCGCATGTTTCTGTAGGTTTCTTCGGCGACGGCTCGCTCGAAGAGGGCTTAGTCATCGAGAGCTTCAACATCGCGGCCCTATGGAAGCTGCCGGTGGTCTATGTCTGCGAGAACAATTCGGCCGGCGCTGTCGGCCCGCAGCACGGCGGCTATCCGACTGCAATCACGGCGACCGACAGCTTCACCCGCCTGCCCGCCGCTTACGGCATTCATTGCTTGAAGGTCGACGGCACCGACATTAACGCCGTGCATGCGGCCGCGAGTGAGGCGATAGCGCGTTGCCGCAACGGCAACGGGCCGGTGTTCATCGAGGCCTTCACCATGCGCTGGCCGGGCAGCAGCCCGTTGTGGCCGGAACTCGCTACCGTCACCGACCTTGACGCGGCTTGGGATTCAACGCGCATCGCCGGCCCACACGCCGACTGGTCGCGGCACCATGATCCACTGTTGCGGGTTGCACGCGAACTCGTGGCTGCGGGTCACGCCACACGCGACGAATTGAAGGCGAGCGACAAAAACGCACGCGACCGTATCGCTGCAGCGGAAAAATTCGCCATCGACAGTCCGATGCCTGCGCCGGCGACCGTCGGCGACCACGTATTCGCGTGAGCAAGGAGCGACCGATGCGAAAGATCAGCTATGCCGCCGCCATCGTCGAAGCCTTGCGCACCAGCCTGGCGGAAGACCCTCGCGTCAGCCTGGTGGGAAGTTACGTGCTCGGGCTCGGTCCCAAGCGCGTGTTGATGGATCCGATCCGCGCCGAGTTTACCGACCGCATCTACGATCCGCCGACATCTGAGGCAGCCGTCGTCAGCCTCGGTGCCGGTGCTGCCATGGCTGGCGCCCGCCCATTTGTCGATATCGGCACCGGGAGCTTCAGCTATGTCGGTTGGTCGCCACTGGTGAATGAGGCAGCCGTCGCCCGCCATATGTCCAACGGCGCGCTAAGTGTTCCGGTTGTCTATCACATGCTGCACGGCCTGCGTGGCGGTGGCGCGGCGCAACACAGCCATAGCCCGCAGGCGATGCTGTGGAATGCCGCCGGTCTCGAGATCGTGCTGCCGTCCAGCCCCTACGATGTCAAAGGCCTGATCCGCAGCGCGATCAAGAGCGATAACCCCACGGTGTTCGTCAATCATGCTCGGCTGATGGATATCGAAGGCGATGTTCCGGAGAGCGACTACACCATCCCGTTCGGCCGCGGCGACATCAAGCGAAAGGGCCGCGACGTCACACTGATCGCAACGTCCTTTATCGTGCAAACGGCACTGGCTGCCGCCGCAAAGCTTGCCGACGAAGGGATCGAGGTCGAAGTGCTCGACCCGCGCACGCTGGTGCCGCTCGACCAGGACCTGATCCTGCAATCGGTTGGCCGCACCGGCCGGCTGGTCGTGGCCGATGAGACCAATCTGAGCTGCGGCATTGCCTCCGAGCTGTCCGCCATCGTGGCTGAACATGGATTCAAATCGCTGCGCGCACCGATCATGCGCGTTGCACGGCCAAATATTCCAACCCCGTTCAGCCAGCCGCTCGAACTCGCAATCACACCTACCGCCGACAAGATTTGCGAGGCGGTGCGTAAGATCATGACTTGGACCTGACCCAATGAAAGCCGTCCGCCTATTTGAATTCGGCGGGCCGGAGCGGCTCGTTTACGGCGACTATCCTGAACCGGAGGTCGGCCGTGACGATGTTTTGGTGAAGGTGATAGCCACGTCGGTGTCACGCTGGGACATCAAGTATCGTACTGGCGAGGTTCACCAGTTCTACGGCAAGGCAACCGGGCACCATGGCGGCATTCACGGCCGGCGGGCGTTTCCGATGCCGATGCAGCTCGGCCGTGACGTTGCCGGCGCGGTCGCCGCCGTCGGCGCCGACGTGGACGACTTCAAGCCGGGCGACCGCGTCGTCGGTCTCGTCCACCCCGAGAATCCGCATTCGATCAATGCCATACGCGGTCTCGGTAACCTGTCGACCGGCGTCGATCTGCCCGGCCACACCATGTTCGGCGGCTATGCGCAATATGTCGCCCGGCCGCAGAGCTACTGGATCAGGATCGGCCCGGCCTTGAGCTACGACCAGGCAGCCGCCGCGATGTGGGCCTGCTCAACCGCGCATCATATCGTTGCCGGCCGCTTGCATGTGCGTATGAACGACAATGTGCTGGTCACCGGCGCTTCCGGCGGCATGGGCACCGCCACACTTCAGCTTGTGAAACTTGCAGGTGGCACGCCGATCGCGACGACCCGCAACGCCGCCAAAGCAGAGGCTATACGCCACGCCGGAGCCTTGCACGTCGTCGATACCGGCACACCAAGCGCCCTGCAAACGATCCGCGAGCTCACGCATGGCGAGGGTGTTGATGGCGCAGTCGAATACACCGGCGCCACGGAGCTGATGCGCCTGTGCATCGATGCCGTACGCTTCGGCGGCACGTTCTGCCCGGTCGGCGGCGAAATGAATTCGGTTCCATTGCGGGTGATCGATCTGATCAGCCGCGAACTCAATGTGCACGGCGTGCGCGCATCGACGCGCAACGATCAACGCATCGTCGTCGAGCTGCTCGAGAGCGGCCGCATCACAATGCCGATCTATTCGATCTTGCCGTTGTCGCAAGTCGGCGAAGCTCATCGGCGGTTGGAAACAGCCGACGACTTGGTTGGCCGCATCATTCTGCATCCATGGGACGACTAACGATGTTTGCCTGATGACTAAAAGCCAAACTTAACTTGGGAGGAGACAATGCAACGCTTCATTGGACCACAAAGACTGCTACACGTGAGTTTAGCGATCGTGCCGATGCTGCTGGCACTATGTCTTGCTCTTGCTCCACCCGCTTCGGCAGCCGATCCGATCAGGGTCGGATTCAGCATGGGCATGACCGGCGCCAACGCGCCGAACGGCAAGCAATTACTGATCTCACTCGAAATTTGGCGCGACGACGTCAACGCCAAGGGCGGGTTGCTCGGCCGTCCGGTCGAACTCGTCTACTATGACGACCAGACCTCGCCGGCGAACGAGCCGTCGATCTACACCAAGCTGATCGAGGTCGACAAAGTCGAGCTGCTGATCGGGCCCTATGGCACAAATCAAATTGCCGCTGCAATTCCGGTATTGGCATCGCATAAGAAGACGTCCATCGGCATGCTCGGCCTCGCCGCCAACGCGCAAGCGCACTACAAGAATTACTTCTCGATGCTCTCTTACGGGCAAAACCCGGCGCGCGAATTTTCGAGAGGCTTCTTTGAGTTTGCCAAGTCGAAAAACCTGAAAACCGTCGCGATTGTCGGCGTTGACGCCGAATTCGGTAAGACGTCGACCGACGGCGCGCGGCTGAATGCCAAGGAGGCCGGGTTCAACATCGTGTACGATCAGCTTTATCCGTCGAACATGACCGATCTGTCGCCGATCATCCGCGTGATCAAGGCGGCCAATCCGGATGTCGTGTTCGCCGCCTCTTACCCGCCTGACACAGTCTCCTTTGTGCGTGCAGCCAACGAGGTCGGCCTGACTCCGAGCATCATGGGCGGCACCATGATCGGCCTGCTAGCCACGCCGCTGAAGCGGCAGATGGGTCCGCTGATGAACGGCTACTTCAACAATGCTGAAGTCTTCATTCCGGTGAAGACGATGATGTTCGAAGGCACCCAAGAGGTGCTCAAGAAATATCACGACCGCGCGGTAGCCCAGGGCGGCGTTGATCCGTTTGGCTTCAATTTCGCGCCGTTCGGCTATGCGACCGGCCAGGTGCTCGCCACCGCTGTGGCCGCGACCAAGAGTCTCGACCACGATAAAATCGCTGACTATATGCGCGGCCACACCTTCAAGACCGTGGTCGGCGATATCGCCTTCGGCAAGGACGGCGAATGGGTCAAGCCGCGCTCGCTGCTTACCCAATGGCAGAACCTAGGCTCGGGCGAACTGTCGGAGCTGACCGATCTCAAGAAATGGGTCGTGGTCTGGCCGCCCGAGCACAAGACCGGCGAAGCGATCTATCCCTTCAGCGCAGCGAGGAAATAGTCGCCGACGGGTCCGCGCGCGACGCGCGGGCCCGCCCCTTCTCCGTTACCAAGCGTGGATCAAGCGGCGCCGTGCGCTAGCGCCAGCGTTGACAGCACCTTAGACAGTGTATCCACTTATACCGAGCGAAATGCGGGAGCGAACGCCATGAATAAAAAACGTGTCTGTATCGACGTCGGGGGCACCTTCACCGACTGCCTGGTGATGGACGAGACCGGACTCCTGCAAAAATTCAAAGCATCCACGACACCGAGCGACCCATCGAACGGCCTGATGAACGCCTTGAAAAAGGCCGCGCGCCACTACGGCGTGGAGATCAGCGAGTTCCTCGGCCAGATCGAGGTGCTGGTGCACGGCACCACGCTGGCCACCAACATCCTGATCAACGGACGCGGCAGCAAAGCCGGCATGATCACCAGCAAGGGCTTCCGCGACAGCATCGAGATGCGGCGCGGTATCAAACCGATCGACGTCTCGCTCTACAACTTGTTCATCCCGCCCAATCGGCCTCTCATCCCGCGGTCCCGCCGCATCGGCGTCGAAGAACGCGTGCTGTTCGACGGCAGCATTATGACGCCGCTCAATGAAGAAGAAGTGCGCGCCGCGGTGAAACAATTGCAGGCGCAGGACGTCAAGTCGATCGCCATCTGCTTCCTACATTCCTATGCCAATTCAAAACACGAACGCCGCGCCGCCGAGATTGTGCGCGAAATCGCACCGGAGATCTTCGTCAGCACATCCCATGAAACGCTGCCAATCTGGCGCGAGTTCGAACGCTTCAACACTACCGCGGTCGGCTCCTATGTCGGCCCGGCAGTCGCGCGCTACCTCACCTCGCTAGAGAAAGTCCTGAAGGATACTGGCTTCAAAGGTACATTCCTGATGATGCTGGCCAATGGACTGGTGCAAAACATTGCCGAATGCATCCGCCGGCCAGTGTTCCTGCTGCATTCGGGTCCGGCGGCGGCGCCCTCTGGCGCGGTCTATCTCGGCAAACACCTCGGCGAGAAAAACTTGCTCTCTATCGACATGGGCGGCACCAGCTTCGACGTCTGCATGATCGAAAAAGGTGACATCCCGACGACGACCGAACACTGGGAAAACGATCAGCGCGTCGCCATTAAGATGGTCGATATCGCCTCGATCGGTGCAGGCGGCGGCTCGATGGCCAAGACTGACGCACTCGGACTCCTGCGCGTCGGACCGCAAAGCGCCGGCGCCGACCCAGGTCCAGCTTGTTACGGCAACGCCGAGGATGCGACAGTGACAGATGCCAATCTGATTCTCGGCTACGTGCCGGCAGACTACTTTCTCGGCGGAGAAATGAAAATCGACGAGAAGGCCTCGCGTCGCGCCATGAAACCGGTGATGGAGAAGCTCGGCGTGGACGAGAAAGGCGCCGCCGAGGCGATCTTCCGCACCGTCAACGCCAACATGGCCAACAAGATCACTGAGGTGTCGACCAAACGCGGCCACGATATCCGCGACAGCATCATGATCGCCGGCGGCGGCGGTGGACCGATTCACGGCGGCTTTATCGCCGATTCCCTTGGCATCAAACGGGTCGTAGTACCACCGGTGGCAGCGCTCTACAGCGCCTTCGGCATGTTCGCCATGGACATCGGACAGGATTATGCGCGTTCATTCGTGACTCGCTGCGCGAATCCCAACCTCGATGAGATCAATCGCGTCTATGCGGAGCTAGAAGCCGAAGCGCTCGCCTCGTTCGCACATCACGGCGTACCGACCGACAAAATCGCCCTCAAGCGCAGCGCCGACTTGCGTTACCTCGGTCAATTCCACGAAGTCGAGGTAGACATCGCAGGCGGCAGGATCACACGCGAGGCGGTCGATGCTGCAGCGGCCGGCTTCGCGCGCAAGCACGAGGAGCTCTACACCTTCGCCATGCCGTGGAAAGCGGTGGAAATCCTCACCTTGCGGCTGAAAGCCACAACGCCGAACGCGCCGTTCGCCTTGCCGCAGGTCGCGAAAGGCGACGCCGATCCGAAGCCAGCTCTCAAGCGTCGGCGCACCTGCCGCTTCAATGGCCGCGACGTCGACACACCGATCTATGACGGCGAGAAGGTGCTCGCCGGCAACGTTATTAGCGGGCCGGCCATCATCGAAGAGACGACGACGACCGTGGTGATCCCCGTGGCCTATGTCTGCTCGGTCGACAAGTACAAGAACTATATCCTGACGCGGTCCTGACGGGAGACATCCATGAAACAGCAAGTCAATATCGATCCGACCACCGTCGCGACTGTTTGGCATTCCATGCAGACCATCTGCAAGGAAATGCGTCATCTGGTGAAGCGTACGGCGCAAAATTATCTCATCGGCCAATTGCAGGACCTCTCCGTCGGTATCTGGGCCGCGGACGGCTCCGCCGTCGCTATTCCGGTTGGCTTACCGAACCAGTTCCTCGGCACATCGTTTGCGGTACAGGAACTGGTGAAGATGTTCGAGAACGACATTCATCCGGGCGATGTGTTCCTGACCAACGATCCGTACCACGGCGGGCACAACACGCATCTGCCGGATTGGGGCTATATCCGTCCGATTTTCTATCACGGCGAGCTGTTGTTTTTCACGCTCTGCCGCGGCCACCAGACGGACACCGGCGGCTCGTTTCCGGGCGGATATTTCCCGAATGGTTACGACATTCACGCCGAAGGACTGATCATCCCGCCCATCAAAGTCATTGATAAGGGCCGCGAGCGAAAGGACTTGGTCAACCTCATCCTCAACAATGTGCGTTTCTCCGACGGGGTCCGTGTCGATCTCCATGCGATGATCGGTTCGACCACCATGTGCGAGAAGCGTATCTTGGCGCTGCTCGATATGTATGGCCGCGACACGGTCATGGCGAGCATCGAGGAGATGATGCGGCGCACCGAGTTGGCAGTGCGCGACGAAATCCGGAAGTTTCCCGATGGCGTCTATTACGGCGAAGCTGCCACCGACGACGACGGCACAACGCTCGACGAACAAGTGTGGGTGCGCGCAAAGATTACGATCAAAGACGACGAGATGACGATCGATTTGTCGGAGAGCGACGCGCAGCGCAAGGGTTTCGTCAATTGCGTCTATGCAGTCACTTACGGTATCGCCGTTGCCGCGGCGATTCTCTATTTCGATCCAGCACTCGCCGATTATCACAATGAAGGCACAATGAAGCCGATCAAGGTAATCGCAAAGCCGGGCTCGGTCGTCAATTGCCAATATCCGGCAACGGTCGGCGCGTCGCCGGTCAATGTCGGCGTGCAGATCATGGAAGCGGTGATCGAAGGTCTGTCGAAGGCGCTTCCCCAACGCGCCATTGCCGCGTGGGGCAAGCATCGCGGCGACTACCTATTCGCCAAAGATCCGCGGACCGGCGAGCCCTACGTCCGCACCTGCTTCGACTACGACGGCAGCGCCGGCGCGGTTGCGGGTTATGACGGCTACCAGGCGGTCAGCACGCTGACGGCGATGGGCGCTGCGCATCGCGACAACATCGAGGAGATGGAAGTCCGCGTGCCGTGGCGCGCTCTCCGATGGGAGTTCGTACCCGACTTCAGTGGCGCCGGCCGTTGGCGTGGAGGCCCCGGCGTGCACTGGGAAGCGATCAACGAGGGTACCGACGGCCAAATGGCGACCGGCAGTTCGGATGGCGACGTGGTGCAGGGATTCGGGGCGCTCGGGGGGCAACCGTCGCCGGTCTCACGCACCTATCTGCGACGCGGGACCGAAGACATTCGCGTCAAACCTCACCGGCTGGTGCCGGTCAAGACCGGTGACGTGCTGGTCAAGCACTCCTCGGGCGGCGGTGGCGTGGGCAATCCGGCCGAGCGCGACCCGGACCTGGTGCGCGAGGATGTGGAGAACGAATTGGTTTCGATTGCTTCCGCAAAGGATATCTATCGCGTGGTCATCGATCCCGATACATTGAAAGTCAATGAACGCGCGACCAAAGCGTTGCGCGCGCAACAGACTTAGCGATCTGCATCAGGGTTGGTGGCCGCGCTGCCCCGCATAACGGCATCCGCGGCTACTGGCGTTATTTGAGCATGGCCAAACGAAGAACCAAACGGAGTAAACCCACACTCCAAAATATCTTGCGACCGCTCGCCGGTAACAGCCACCGCCGCGCCTCGGTCGATATCCATCGGTATCTGCGTGATTGCATTCTATCGAACGCCCTCCCCCCGGACACGGTTCTGTCACAGGTCGAGGTTGCCGATTGCCTCGAGGTGAGCCGTACGCCTGTACGCGAGGCGCTGCGGATGCTGATGGAAGAGGGCCTAGTCAAGGCCGAACCAAATTATCGTTGCCGAGTGCTGGGGTTCGATCCGCGCGAACTGGAAGCGCTCTATGTCTCCCGCATCGCGAACGAAGGTATTGCCGCGGTCGTTACCGTAAAAAGCATGACTGATGCCGACATCAAGACGCTGGCCGCGCTTCTGCGTCAGCTGCGCAAGGACGAAAAACAACACAATCTGCGGCGCTGGCTGAAGAACCACCGAGCATTTCACGAGATGCTGTTCCGCCGCGCCAACCCACTCCTGCAAAAGCGCATGCTAATCGATTGCCAACGTAGCGAACGCTACGTCTACAACACCGTGCAGGCTGGGCTGTCCGAGCTTTTTCGCCGCGCCGCCATTGAGCACGAGGAGATTTATCAAGCCTGCAAGCGGCGGCAGCCTGCGGCCGTCGTCGCGTTGTTGGCCGACCACCTCGCCGCCGCCGCAGTCGATCTCATGGCCGAGTTCGCCCCCGATTGGGACCCCGCGACCTTGCGCAATGCCGCCCGGCTGATGCGCGCAGGAGCGGCGCATTTAGACTAGACTTAAAAACAGGATGGGCCGCGCCAATAGGTTTTCGAACTCTTTCGTACTTGCTCAACATGCTCGCTTGAAGGGGTTGGTTGGAAAAGAACCGGTGAATGTCCGCTTTTGGTGTTCTGACTTAATTTTGGAATCACGTCGAAGGTTCGAGCATCGGCAAAGACACTGTCACCGGATTCGAAGGCTCTCCAGCTTGACCGGCCGCGCCGTGGGGTCGCACCTGATAGCGATACGACACGCCTGCAAGAAGATTGGGATCTTCCCAACGGGTAACCTTCACCGCATCGGCGATTTCAACGTGGCCAAGCGGATCGGTGCGGTATATGTCGTACCGTGTCGCACCCGCGGCCTTATTCCATTTGAGCATTGCACGCCCTTTGCCGACGGTCGCCACTAGGCTTGCGCCCTCCGTACTCCAGCGTGGCGCCTCGCCAAGGTCGTCGGACGGCGCTTGCAATGAACCCTGCGGCCACAGTGCGCAAATCACGCGCGTATGCGTGCCGTCGAGATGCTTACAAACATTGCAGTAATCACATTTGACGATGCGGTCGACTTCACCCCGGCGAACCTTGTTCGGCCAGTCAGGATCGGCCAGCAGCCCGCGAGCGATGCCGACTATATCGACGGCACCGGTCGCGACCAGTCGTTCGGCGTCGACTGGATTAGAAATCTTGCCAGCTGAGGCAACCGGTGTGTCGAAACCGTGCGCCTTGATGAAGGTCTTGATCTCGGTCGAAAACTGCGCGTGCGGAACAGCCGGGTACCAGTCACCTGGCATGCAGCGGTCACCCGAATAACCGGTGTACGGATACGGCACCTGCCCTGGCACATGAATGGCGTCCTCAAACTTGCCGCCGACCGAAAGCGAGAGATAGGCCGCGCCTAACTGCGCCATTCGTAAACCGATCAATTTGGCATCGTTGACTGTGTAGCCGTCCTTTATGAATTCGTCGGCAAGGTACCGAATGCCAACAGGAAAGTCGTTGCCGGCCTTACGTCGAATGTTCGCAAAGATACGAGTGACCAAATGCAGTCGACCTTCTAGCGTATCGCCGCCATAATCGTCTTTGCGCGGATTGGCACGTGAAAGAAACGAAGCGAGCGTATAGGCGTGCGCCGAATGCAGCTCAGCCCCGTCAAACCCAGCGGCGCGCACTCTTACGACTGCATCGCCAAATTCCTCGACAATTCGATCGATTTCGCCAAGCGACAACATATCCACTGTCTGACGCCAACCCGACTTGGCTACTTTAAGGAAATGGATGATCTGTGGCACGACCTTCGATTCGGAAGTGTCGTGGATGCGGCTGACAAGATCGCGCAAGCCGGGCACATATTGGTCATCGCTAATGCGTAGCAACGGCCCGGATTTGGCATGGTGTACTGCCATTGCCTCGATCACGATCAACCCGGCGCCGCCTTGGGCGTAACGGACGTAACGGTCGGTGATGTCCTTGTTGACGAAGCCGTCCTCGCCCGACAGTCGCGTCACCATGGCCGGCACCATCACCCGATTGGGAATGACCATTCCGGCAATGTTCAGCGGTCTGAATAGCTTCATGGCTGTTCTCACGAAAGCGCTACGGTTTCAAGCGCTGCCAGCTTTCGCAACTCGCGGCGCAAAACCTTGCCGGCGGGACTAAGAGGGAACTGGCTCACAACCACGAGCCGCTCCGGTAATTTGAACTTAGCGATATTGCGACCGAGCAAATACGATTTAATTTCCTCAAGGTTGATGGTTTCGCCTCCTTTCAGTGTGACAAAAGCGCAGGCTTTTTCACCGTAGACAGGATCTGGCATCGCAACCACGCATACATTTCTTATCTTGGGATGGCCGAGAATGTAGTTCTCAACCTCGTCGCAACTGATCTTCTCGCCGCCACGATTGATGACATCGGCCCGCCGGCCTTCAACGAATAATTGACCGCCCACACGACGCACCAAATCGCCCATCCGATAAAATCCGTCAGCGGTGAAAGCAGTGCGATTTTTCTCTGGTGCGTTGTAGTAGCCACGGATCGTGTAGGGTCCACGCACTATCAACTCGCCGATTATGCCATCGGGTACGTCCTGATCGGATTCGTCGACAATACGGATCTCATCCGCAGGCGAGATGGGTCTACCGGAGCTCATGAACCGGACCTCCTTCGGATCGTCGAGACGAGTCATATTGAGCAATCCCTCGCCAGTTCCGAAACTCTCCTGGAAGATGCAACCAAAAGTCTGTTCGACTCGCCGACGCAGCTCGGGCGCAAGCTTGGCGCCGCCATTCATAACAACCCGCAACGACGTGAGATCGCGCCGAGTTGGCGGCGCGTTCAGCCAGTTTACGATCAGTGGTACGCTGGCGGATACGACCGTCACGCCCTCTTCTTCAATCAGACGCGAGGCGGTGTCGAACGTGGTATCTGGTGCAATCACTGCGGTACCGCCGTGGGCCAGCACTCCCAATACGCCGGGACACCCGAGCGTAAAGTTATGCGCCATCGGTAGTAGTGCCAGAAATACGGTGCTCGTATCGAATCCGGCGATGATGCCACTCTGCATACAATTGTAGACATAATCGTTGTGCGTGCGTGGGATAACTTTCGGCGTGCCGGTAGTGCCCCCTGACAGCAGCATCAAAGCCACATCGTCCGGTGCCAGTGCACATTTGGCGAGGTCAGAGCACCTTTCACTGTGGTGCCCAAGGATATCATTGAGCGAAATCTGATTTTCTGCCGGTGTGTTAAGAACCAACACATGACGCACCGCCGGATAGTTAGTGACAATTTCTGTAGCCAGCATGCGATAGTCATAATCGTGCCATTGCTCAGGGAAGACGTAGCCAACAGCGTTCGTGTGCGCGACAATGTGAAAGATTTCTTCTCGCCGATGCCTCGGCAAAGCAAAGACCGGGATCACGCCAATGCGGAGCAACGCAAAGAATGCGATAACAAAACCAACCGAATTGGGTAACTGGAACACGACGCGATCGTACGGCTTAAGACCGCAATTGATTAGATGGCCCGCCATATTGTCGATCGTCGCAACCAGCTGCGCGTAGGTAACTCGCCACCCTCCGCCAACCAGAGCAACGCGATCGGGCACTTCGGCAGCCGAGCGGCGCAGCATTTCGTTGAGCGTGATGTCCAACCAATAGCCTTGCTGCCGGTAACGGCGTGCAAAGTCCTCGGGCCAGGCTGTGCATCCTTGCAGCACGTGACTGACTGCCTTCACAAACACGTGGCGTCGTAAATCGATGTTCCACGCTAGTTGTTCATCCCCAAACGGACCTTGATATCAGTCAAGCCAAAACCGAGATCGCAGTCGCGATTGCCTTAAGCGCTCCACGGACACCATCTTCAATTTGCTGCACGCCCTGCGGACGAGTGGATCGAAGAGGTTCAGCCATCGGCGTCCCCAAGCAAACCATTCATCGGGCAGCGAGTTCCGGCCGGCGCAGATATCTGCCGCGCGCCGGCCCGAGCACATTTCCGTTGTCGTAGATGAGTGCACCGCGCAGGAACGTACTTTTTACGCGGCCGCTGAGCTCGACGCCCTCAAACGGCGTGTAGCCTTGCACGGACTCGGATTCGGCAGCGCGAACAACAAAGCGCTCCAGCGGATCGACGATGACGATATCGGCGTCGTAACCCGGCGCAATGTCGCCTTTGCTCGCGAGCCCAAAGCGCTGCGCCGGTTTCCAGCTCAGAAGCTCGGCCATATGGTTATACGACATGCCGCGCCGGCTGCCCTCGCTGAGGACGCCTGACAGCAAATATTCAGTGCCGCCGAAGCCCGATTTGGCGAGCCAGATGTTACTCGGGTCGTCCTTCGACCATTTCTGCTCGGCCGAGCAGCACGCATGGTCGCTGACGATCCAATCGATCTTGCGATCAAGGACGGCTCGCCAGAGCACCTCGACGTCCTCGCGGGGACGGATCGGCGGATTGACCTTGGCATGCACCGCACATTCGCAGTCGGTATCGAGGAGGAGGTGCCCGACCGTCACCTCGCGGCGGAATGCGATGTGTGGGAAGACCTGTTGCATGGTCCACGCTGCATCTACCGCTTTTCGTGAACTCAGATGCAGCAGATTGATGTTCAGGCAATTGGTTTCGTTCGCCAGATACGACGCGATCCAGATGGCGAGGCCTTCGGAATGCGGTGGGCGCGCAGCACTGTAGGCCTTCAACCCGGTGAGCTTGCCTTCACGCTCCACAATCTTCGTATAAGCCGTTAGAATCTCGGCAAGCTCGCAATGCAGACTGACGCTGATGTAAGGGGCCTTGTCAGGATACTTGTCCATCAGCCGTTGAGCGCCACGCATGATGAACTCGAAATGCGCGATGTCGTAACGCTCGTCCGGCCCGATCATCAAAAACTCGTTCTGATGCGACGAGGCGCCGTGTAATCCATAACCGCCATAGAACATGAAGATCTTGAATGACGGGATGCCGTGTTCGGTGACCAGATGGTCCATCTCGTCGATATGGCGGGACTCGATCGGCGCGAGGTGAAAGCCATAGTCGACCCAGAAATTTCCTTCCGATTGCTTGTGCACTTCCGGCATGAAATCGCGGTAGGAGCCGCCGCGATTGAGATAGTAATGGCCGGTGCGTAAATAATTCAGGCTCGAGGTCACGCCGCCCATGGCTGCGGCTTTGCTCTCGGATACCGCGTCTTTGGCAAGCGGCGCGTAGATGCCGATGTGCATGTGCGCGTCCACGCAGCCGGGAAATGCAAGCCGGTTCTTGGCGTCGAAAACCTCCTTACCCTGCTCCGCCGGAATTTCTGGTTCCAGATACGCGACTTTTCCGTTACTGATCGCGATGTCGAGGCTGTCGACCGACGTCTTGTTCGGACGAACCACGCGGGCGTTTTTGATGATCGTGTCGTAGACTTTCGCCATGCTGCTTCCTTCTAAAGTCATGCGTCGGTGCTTTTCTTTTTATTCACGCCGACGCCTTCATATTTTTTGCCGAGCTCGATCATAGCCGGTGTGCCTATGACGTCGTTCAATGCGGTGAAATCATACATTCGGTCGAGAAATGATTGAGAGGAGCCGTGAGCGGCGAGCGAGCCATAAAACTCATTTGCGGTGCGCGCCAGAACGCGCACGATCCCCCCCGGGAAAATGACGAGCGAGAAGCCCAAAGTCTGGAGATCGGCGGCATTCAGCTGGGGCGTTTTCCCGCCCTCGACCATGTTTGCCATGATCGGCACGTTGCTAAGGGCCGGGCGGATACGTTGCAGCTCCGCCCGACTCTTAGGCGCTTCGACGAACAGCATGTCGGCGCCTGCGTCACGGTACAGAACGGCGCGAGAAATGGCCTGTTCAAAGCCTTCGACCGCGGCAGCGTCGGTGCGGGCGATGATCAGAGTCTCGCGCGAATGGCGCGCATCGAGTGCGGCCTTAATCTTGCCCACCATTTCTTCCGCGGGGACCAGCGTCTTATTGTCGAGATGGCCGCAGCGCTTGGGAAACGTTTGATCCTCGAGCTGGATCGCGTTCGCCCCTGCCCGCTCGAAAAGGCGGATGGTGCGGCCGACATTGAGCGCATTGCCGTATCCGGTGTCAGCATCGACGATGAGTTGCGCGGCCACGCGATCGCGGATCAACGTCACGGTGTCGACGACTTCACTCATGCTGACGAGCCCAACGTCCGGGCGGCCGAGCCGTGTGTATGCGATCGCCGCCCCGGATACGTAGAGGCCTTCAAAGCCGGCCTTTTCCGCCAGCAGCGCGGTCAACGCATCGTAGACGCCAGGCGCAACGACGATCGGCGGGCGCGCAAGTCGGGAACGTAGGGTGTTATCGGTCATGCGTCACAGTCCCAGGTAAGCACGTTTGAGCGCCGGGTCGGCGGCCAGCGTGGCGGCAGGCCCGGACATTGCGAAAATACCCTCTGACAAAATGAAGGCGCGGTCGGCGATCTCGAGGCTTTGCACCACGTTCTGCTCGACCAGGAGAACGGCGACGCCATCCGCACGGATGCGCGCAATGAGCTCGAAGAGCTCCTCAACAAGGAGCGGCGACAATCCGAGCGACGGCTCATCGAGGATAATGAGCTCCGGCTCCGCCATCAGCCCGCGTCCGATCGCCAGCATCTGCTGCTCGCCCCCCGACAGCGTGCCGGCCAATTGATTTTGCCGTTCCCGCAGCCGCGGGAACACTGTCAGAACACGCTTCCGATTTTCGGCGCGCCGCGCGCGGCCGCGCCGGTAGCTGCCAAGATCGAGATTCTCCCGCACACTCATATTCGGGAAGATTCGACGACCCTCCGGCACATGGATCAGACCGCGTGCGACGATTTCTGACGGCTTTTCACGCGCAATGTCCGCACCATCAAAGACGATGGATCCAGCGCGCGGGCTGACGATGCCGGACAAGGTCCGGTTCATCGTGGATTTGCCGACGCCGTTCGACCCGAGGACGGCCACGATCTCGCCTTTGCCAACGTCGAAATTAATGCCGCGCAGCACGGTCGTTGCGCCGTAGCCGGCGGTTAGACCCTCGACCTCGAGAAGCGGGCTAATGGACATGCGCGCCTCGCAGCTTCCCCGCCGCGCCATGGCCGAGATAGGCCTCGATCACCTTGCGATCGGCCGCGACCGCGGCGGGCGAGCCCTCGGCGATGATGCGGCCCTCGGCCAGCACAAAAACGTGCTCTGACAGGCTCATCACCGCCTGCATGACATGCTCGATCATGAGGATGGTGATGCCGCGATCGCACAGAGCATGGATCACGGGCACGATCTCGCTGACTTCAGTCGGGTTGAGTCCCGCCAGCACCTCGTCGAGCAACAAGAGCTTCGGTGCAATGGCGAGCGCACGGGCAAGCTCCAGCCGCTTACGGCCGACAATCGTCAGGCTGTTGGCCGGCCGATCGAGCATGGCGGTAAGGCCTACTTCGCGCGCGACGTCCTCTGCGGCAGCGATGGCGTCAGCTCGGGTCCGATGACGCAGATGCGCGCCGACCACGATATTCTCGCGAACCGTGAGGCCCGCAAACGGTTGCACGATCTGGAACGTGCGCGCGATGCCGCGCCTTGCCCGCTCGTGCGGCGGCAGCGACGTGATCGCCTCGCCGCCATACCGGATCGCTCCCTCGCTCGGCGTAAGGAAGCCGGAAATCATTGCAAATAGAGTTGTCTTGCCGGCACCATTCGGTCCGATCAGCGCAGTGATGGCGCCCGCAGGCGCGGCGAGCGACACGGCATTGACGGCGAGCAAGCCGCCGAACCGGCGCGACACAGCCTCGACCGAAAGGAGCGGCTCACCCATGGGCCACCTTGCCTTTCGATGATGATAGGAAATCTGACGCAGCCGAAACCAAGCCGACCAAGCCTCGTGGCGCGAACGCGATCACCAGCACCAGCACGCAACCATAGACAATGAGATTGAGGCCCGGCGCATCGCCGGCAATCCACGTCGCGCCCTCGCTCAGCGCCTTGACCACCAACGCGCCAAGCAACGGACCAAACACGGTGCCGGCGCCGCCGATAATCGGCGTCAGCAGAGCTTCAATTGACATACGCGTGCCGTAGGCAATGCCAGAGTCGATGAACAGAAAATATTGCGCGTAGAAGCAGCCAGCGGCGGCCGTGATCGCCGCCGAAATCACCATGGCGCCGAGCTTGACCGTGAAGGTGTCGACGCCGAGCGCTTTGGCGGCATCCTCATTTTCGCGTATCGCGACCAGCCAGGCACCGAAGCGCGTGCGATCGAGCGCGTGCGCGATCAGGAGCGACACGGCGACGAGCGCAAGGATCACCCAGTAGAACACCGCGCGACTTTGGAACTGCAGAGCCGATGCGTGCAGGTCAAGCTTGATGAGCGTGCCGACGCCGGCACCGGTGATCGGGGCGACGCTGGCGAGAATGCGAAGCACCTCGGCAAAAGCCAGCGTCACCAGCGCGAAATACGATCCGCGCAAACCGGCGCGGAATGTCAGGTGACCGATGACGGCACCAAGCACCGCGCCGGCTCCGACGCCGGCGGCAAAGCCAGGCCAGGCATTGACGCCGTAGCGCACCTGCAGGATCGCTGTCGTGTAGGCACCTGTGCCGAAGAACGCGGCGTGTCCAAACGAATACTGCCCCCCGTAGCCACCGAGCACGTTCCAACCCTGGCCGGCGAGCGCGATCAGGAGCATGACAACGAGAAAGTTCAGTGCCGTATTGGAGTGCACGATAAGCGGCACCGCGGCCAGCACGGCAACCACCGTGATGATCGGCGCGAGCTCCTTCATGCTTTCGCTCCGAACAGCCCCGTCGGCCGTATCAGAAGGACGGCAATGAAAACGATGAAAATGCCGATCTGCCCGAGCGACTCCCCGAGATAAAGCCCGGAAAAGCTTTCAACCACGCCGACCAGAAGCCCGCCGAGCAACGCGCCGATCACCGACCCCATGCCACCAAGGACAACGATGGTGAAGGCGACGAGCACGAACGCGTCACCAACCGTCGGGTTGACGTAATAGGTCGGGATCAGCAAGCAGGCGGCGATCGCCACACAGGCGGTGCCAAGCCCAAATGTCAGGGCATAGATATGCCCGACATCGATCCCGGCCAATTGCGCGCCCAGCTTCTCCTTGGCCACAGCGCGAATGGCCTTGCCGGTATCGGTGAGGCTCATGAAAGCCCACAGCACCAGCGCCACGACAAACACCGCGACAAATCCGACCACCCGCGGAATGGCAAGAAACGTGAAACCAAGGTCGAGGGTCTTAAACGCGTAAGGCAGGTCGATGGTGCGCGTGTCGGCGCGGAACGCGTACAGCAAGACATTCTCGATGATGATCGCGATACCGAGCGTCACCAGCAGCATATTGCGATCATCGCCATGCGAAACCGGACCGATGACGAAGCGTTGCAAGCCATAACCGAAGGCAAAAAACAGCGGCGCCAGCAGAAAGATCGCCACATAAGGATCAAGGCCCAGCAGGCGAAAGGCAAAGAACGCGGCGAACATCGCGGCGCTAAGCAGCGCACCATGCGCGAAATTGATGATGTGCAAGACGCCGTAGATAAGCGTCAGCCCAAGGGCCACCAACGCATAGACCGCCCCGGTCATCAGGCCATTGACAACGGCGGGAATGAGGATCGCGGATGTGAACACGGTAACGCCCGGGACTGCCGCCGCGGAGGGTCTTCGCCCCCCGCGACGTGGTGAGATCGGCGTCAGGCCGGCATCGGGAAAACCGGCTTGGTCTGCGCATATTTTGCCGGCAGCACGACCTTGATGTCGTTGTCGAGCACCTGCGTGTTCACCGGCGCGGCACCCTCGTTCTGGCCATTGACGAACTTGGTTGGGCCGTAAGGCATGACATGACCGGAGAACGTCGACGACGCGAGCGCCTCGGTGAGCTTGGCGCGATCGGCGGTACCCGCGCGCTGGAGCGCGTCAGCAACCAGCAGGACGCAGGAATAGTTCATGTAGACTTCATAGGTGTAGAACTGGCCCTTGCCTTCGACCTTTTTCTTCAGCTCGATCGCTTTCGGATTCTTCGGGTCAAACCAGTGATTGCAGTCCATGATGTATTTTGCGGCGTCCGGGAACTCCTTGACGAACTTGTAAGACGATGCGGCACCGCCGAGCACCGAATAGATGCCTTTCGGCTTGACATGCTGCTGCTGCATCGTGCGGGCGAGCAGGACATACTCGTTGTAGTAATTGGCCGGGATCACGAGGTCCGGGTTCTGCGTCTTGATCTTCAACACGACGTTGTTGAAATCGCGCGTCGGCGTCGGATGCGGGATGGTCTCGAGAATCTGGAAGCCGTGCGTTGGGAGCTGCGCATTCAGCAACTTTGCAAGGCCCGAACCGAACAGCGAATCCTCATGCACGATCATCACGGTCTTTGCCGGCTTGCCGGCGGCATCGTTGATCGCGACGAGGTTCTCGATCGCAGTCTTCGAAATCGTGCCGAAACCCGGGCCGAAGCGGAACGTGTTTTTGAGGCCGCGCGTCACGATGGCGTCGGCGACGCCGACGTCGACCACGTAAGGTAATTCATAGCGTGCCGCCGCCTGGCTCACGGCAAGGCAGACCGCTGAGGCGTAACCGCCGACAATGCAGGCGACGTTAGCCGAATTCATCTTCTCGACTTCGGCGGTGCCGCCTTCCGGGCTCGATTGCGCGTCGCCGAGCATCGCATCGATCTTGCCCAATCCTTTGATGCCGCCGGCTGCATTGATCTCCTCGATCGCCATCGTCGCGCCGAGGCGCCCTTGCGTGCCCGAATAAGACAGCGCACCGCTGACCGGATGCAGCACACCGAGCTTCACGCCGGCGCCTTGCGCGGCCAGCACGGCTGGCATGGCAATGGTCCCGGTTGCCGCTGCTGCGGTACCGAGGGCAGTGGTCGTAAGAAATTGTCGGCGGCTGAACTCCACTTTGCGTTTCGACATGATCACGTCCCCATGGTTTTGTGGCAAATACCTGACTTTCCGACACGCTCAGTTCGATAACCTGCCATTGCGCTTGCGCGATTTGCGCACCACCGGCGACCAGCCTCTGGCCGCCGTGCCGGACCGCACGAGATCAAACTCGAGGGCGTAGCGGTCGGGCCGATAAAGCGCATGCAGGTGCTCGACGGCGCGGCCGGCCTGATCGAAGACGACGCGCACCAACTCAATCAGCGGCGATCCGGTGTGCACGCCAAGCGCGTCGGCGACCGCAGGCGTCGCCAGTCCCGCACTAATGCGCTGCCGCGCCTGCTCGGCCTTGACGCCGGCACGCTCCAGCAGCTCGAGCAGCGGTCGCGTCGCCAGCTCCTGCTTGGTGAAAGTGACCGAGACACGCTCGGGCACATGGGTGGTGAGATAAGAAAACGGCACACCGTCGACCGAACGGACGCGCACCGAGCGTTGCAATAGCTCATCCGGCGCAGCGCCGAGCGCCTGGGCGACAGCGCCTTCGGCGGGGACGTAATCGAATGCCAGCAATTTCACTGCCGTGCGGCGGCCCATGTCGGCGAGGTTGGCGAGCACACCGGAGATATCCGCGGTCATCGGTGCCGGCGACGGCCGATAGATGACGTGTGTGCCGGCGCTCCTGCGCCGTTCGATCAGCCGTTCGCGCGCGAGTTCACCGAGCGCACGCCGCACGGTCACGCGCGACACGCCATGCACTTCAGCGAGTTCATTTTCGGTCGGCAATCGGGCGCCAAAGGGAGCGGTGCCGCTGACGATGCGGTCCCGCAGGACCAAATAGACCTGCTTGGCCTTCGCCTCCCCGAGCCAATCGCGCAACGCGCCTGCTCCTTCCCGCAACGCCTCTGTCGGGCGCTTTACTTGGTATTTTTTAGCATACATTATCGCTCAGTCGCGACAAGTCCGCCGAGCGTGGTGCGCCTGCGCATGAGCGAGCCCCTGACCCTGATCGACAAAGTGTGGACGGCACACGAGATCACGCGCCGGGACGACGGCGCGGCCTTGCTGTGGGTCGACCGGCATTACGTGCACGAAGGTTCATTCCACGCCTTCAGCCAGATGAAGGCGCGCGGCCGCAAGGCTGCCGAGCCGGAGCTAACCTTTGCGGTGACCGATCATTACGTGCCGACACGCGGGCGAGACCACGCGATCGCCAATCCCGAGATCGCCGCGATGGTGCGCAATCTCGAGACCAATACTGCCGAGAACAGCATCACATTGTTCGGCCTGAACGATCCGCGTCAGGGCATTGTGCACGTCGTCGGTCCTGAACAAGGTCTGACCCTCCCCGGCCTGCTGGTCGTCTGCGGCGACAGCCACACCTCCACGCATGGTGCTATTGGTGCCTATGCCTTCGGCATTGGCGCGTCTGAGGTCGCGCATGTGCTGATGACGCAAACCATCTGGCAGAAGAAGCCAAAGCGCATGCGCATCACGGTCGATGGCAAAGCCGCAACGGGCATCGCCGGCAAGGACATTGCCCTTGCCATCATTGCCCACATCCATGCCGATGGCGCGCAGGGTCACGCCGTCGAATTTGCCGGCAGCGCCATCCGCACCTTGTCGATGGAAGGCCGGCTGACGCTGTGCAACATGTCGATCGAGGCCGGCGGCCGCTGCGGTATGGTTGCGCCGGATTCGACGACGTTCTCGTACCTCAAAGACCGCCCTTACGCACCGAAAGGCACGGCTTTCGATGAGGCCGTTGCGGCCTGGTCAGCGCTCGTGACTGATCCGGGCGCGCAATTCGACTGTGAGGTGAGCCTCGATGCCTCGGCGATCGCGCCGATCGTCACATGGGGCACGACGCCGGACGACGCCTTACCGATTGACGGCCGAGTGCCCGATCCGGCGCGCGAGACCGATGCCGCCCGCGCCCAATATTTGCGCGAGGCGCTCGATTATATGGGCATTTCGCCGGGCAAGAAGTTGACCGACATCGCCGTCGACCGCGTCTTTATCGGCTCCTGCACCAACTCCCGTATCGAGGATCTCCGCGCCGCGGCGGCCGTGCTCGCCGGCCGCACCGCAAAGGTCCCCGGCCTCGTCTCGCCGGGCTCCTCAGCGGTGAAGCGGCAGGCCGAGGAAGAAGGGCTGGACAAGATTTTCCGTCAGGCGGGGCTCGAATGGGCCGATTCCGGCTGTTCGATGTGTGTCGGCATCAACGGCGATCTGGTGCCACCGGGCGAGCGTTGCGCATCCACCACAAACCGCAATTTCCGCGGTCGGCAGGGCCCCGGTGCGCGCACGCATCTGATGTCGCCGGCGATGGTCGCGGCGGCTGCGGTGACCGGCCACCTTGCCGACGTGCGGCCGCTGCTTGCTGGACGAACTGTGTGAGGGCGCGCCAATGACAAAAACAATTCCATCCGTGTTCCGCATTGTTGCGATTGCGTTGGCGCTACTGGTGTGCACGCAAGCCACACGCGCCGAAGGTTATCCGGATCACACGATCAAGCTGATCGTCGGCGCACCGCCAGGGGGCACGACCGACACGATTGCCCGCGCCATCGCCGTACCGATGGCCGCGGCGTTGCAACAGAGTGTCGTCGTCGAGAACAAGCCGGGCGCCGGCGGCAATATTGCCGCGGAAACCGTCGCGAAGTCCGCACCCGACGGCTATACCTTGCTGGTCAGCTTCAGCAGCCACACGATCAACGCATCGCTCTATCCAAAGCTGCCGTACGACCCCGCGGCGGATTTCACCGCGATCACCAAAGTGGCGACCGTGCCCAGCCTTCTGGTAGGCAATCCGAAATTGCCGGCCAAGGACCTCAAGGCCTTAATCGAACTGGCCAAAGCCCAGCCCGACAAGCTGACGATCGGCATCGGCGGCATCGGCTCGTCGCTGCATCTGGCGGGCGAGAAGCTCAAGCTCATGACCGGTGTTCACCTTCTCAACGTGCCCTACAAGGGCACCGCCCCCGCCCTCACCGACGTGCTGGGCGGGCAGGTCGATCTGATGTTCATCAGTCTGGTGACCGGCGCGGCGCAAGTGCGTGCCGGTAATTTACGCGCCTACGGCGTGACGACGGCGACGCGATTGCCGTCTTTTCCGGATCTGCCGGCGATCGCGGAAGTCGTACCCGGATTTGAATCAACGGCATGGTTCGGTGTTTTCGGCCCGGCGAAGCTGCCGGGCGTGATCACCGACAAGCTCAACGCGGTCATCGTCGCCGGATTGTCCGATCCGGCGATGCGCAAGCGGCTGGAAACGGAAGGTGCCACCCCGGTCGGCGATACGCCGGCGACGTTTGCGGCTTTTGTCCGCGACGACATCAAGCGCTGGGCACCGATCGTGAAGGCGTCGGGTGCGACGGCAAACTGACGGGGCGATGATGGAAAAATTCACCCGCCTGACCGCCAGCGCCTGTCCGCTGCCTTGGCCGAATCTCAACACCGATCAGATACTGCCGGCGCGCTATCTCAAATGGCCGCGCGCCAGGGGATTGGGCAAGGTTCTGTTCCAGGACTTACGGTTCGACGCCAGCGGCGCCGCGCGCGCTGATTTTCCCTTGAATCAGCCGGCCTATCGCGACGCCAAAATCCTGATCGCAGGACGCAATTTCGGCGGCGGGTCGTCGCGCGAAGCAGCCGTCTATGCCCTGTTCGATTACGGCATCCGCTGTGTCATCGCGCCGTCGTTCGGCGACATCTTCGCGCAGAATGCGGTCAAGAACGGGCTTTTGACCGCGATGGTCCCCGCAGGGGTCGAGACCGAGCTTGCCGAGGCGGTTGCTGCGGATCCCGCCGCAGGATTGACCGTCGATCTTGAGCAACAGGACATTTGCCTCGGCGGACGCAGCTACCGCTTCGTCATCGATCCAGTGAGCCGCAATCAGCTGCTCAACGGCTGGGACGATGTTGACCTGACCGA
>Ga0187779_10000037_pt1 | contig 95693 bp, 85 predicted proteins | sample 1015_Q2_SP10_10__FD_132435 | JGI IMG/M metagenome (GOLD analysis project Ga0187779, IMG submission 132435) | Tropical peat soil microbial communities from peatlands in Department of Meta, Colombia - 1015_Q2_SP10_10_MG | ecosystem: Environmental > Terrestrial > Soil > Wetlands > Peat | place...
AAACCCGCATGGCCGAAGCCGTTCTGCGCTTCCGTGAGCAGGGCATTCTCCACATCGGTTTTGGCGACATTTTTCTCGAGGACCTGCGCGTCTATCGTGAACAGAAGCTCATGCGTGCGGACATGACCGCGCTCTTTCCTATCTGGAAAATAGGCACGCGCGAATTGGCTGCCAGGTTCCTCCACGATGGCTTCCGCGCCATTGCTGCCTGCATCGATCCGAAAAAACTCAACAAATCCTTCGCTGGCCGTGAACTCGATGCTTCCTTCTTCCGGGATCTGCCCGCTGGCGTCGACCCCTGCGGCGAAAACGGTGAGTTCCACACCTTTGTCTATGATGGCCCCATCCTCCGCTCTCCTGTCCCGGTTCAGGTCGGTCAGGTCGTGGAGCGCGATTCTTTTGTGTTTTGCGATTTATTGCCTGTTGGATAAGGAGAACCCTGATGTTCCGTAAAATCGCCTCGGATAGGCATCTGCTATACCGCCTTTTGCTCGTGCTCTGCTTCATTATTTTCGCCGCGGCCGTTCGCATCCTTCCTCACCCGTGGAATTTCACTCCCATCGGCGCGATGACTCTCTTCAGCGGCGCAAAGCTCGGTCGTTCGTGGAAGGCTTTCGTTTTCCCGCTCGTGGCGCTCTTCTTCGGTGACCTGTTTGTCGGATTCCACCGCCTCATGCCCGTGGTCTACTTCGGTTTCTGCCTCAGCGTCCTGATTGGCATAGCCTTCCGCCATCGCCAAACCTTTAAACCCCTCGCTGCGGCCACCTTTCTCGGCGCCTTGCAATTCTTTCTGATCACCAATTTCGGGTTCTGGGCTCTCACCGATTCCTATCCCCACACCGCTGCTGGTCTGGCTGCGTGCTATATCGCCGGCATCCCGTACTTCGGAAATACCCTCGCCGGTGACGCTTCTTACGTCCTTCTCTTCTTCGGCGGCTTCGCTCTCCTAGAGCGCCTTAGCCCCCAACTCCGCGCATCCAAGCTTCAACCCTCAACTCTGTAGCGCTGGCTTTCACTTGTCCCGCCAGGGATGCCAGCCTTTTTGGGTTTCTTCTTCTTGGCCGCCCACACTCCGCCTTTGCTTGTGGGTTCTTGGGGTTGCCTCTGTAGGGCCCGCCTTCTGCTTGCCCTGACGCAGGAAGGGAGGCGGGCCGTCGTCTCAGCCCCACCGCGACGCATTCCACCTGGCTAAACGCAACCGCACTGTCCCCCTCTGCTATAATTCCTTCTTACCCGTATGACCAAATTCGCTACAGAATCCGTTATAAGCCCTGAACTCCTCGCCAAATACGAGCCCGTTATTGGCCTCGAGGTTCACGCCCAACTGCTCACGCGGACAAAGATCTTCTGTGGCTGCTCTACGCGTTTCGGCGACGCCCCGAACTCCAACGTCTGCCCGGTCTGCCTCGGCCTCCCTGGCACGCTCCCCGTTCTCAACAAGCGCGCCGTGGAAATGGGTATTCGTGCCTCGCTCGCTCTGAACTGCACCGTTCACGAGCTCTCCCGCTTCGCCCGCAAGAACTATTTCTATCCCGATCTTCCCAAGGGCTACCAAATCTCCCAATACGAACTCCCGCTAGCCACCGGGGGTTCGGTCGAAATCGAGCATGACGGCAAGACCAAGCGCATCGGCATCACCCGCCTTCACCTCGAAGAGGATGCCGGCAAGTCGCTTCACGACGGCTTCCCCCATTCTGACGAAAAGACCTACGTCGACTTCAATCGTTGCGGCACGCCGCTTAGTGAAATCGTCTCGGAGCCGGACATGCGCTCTCCCGACGAGGCCTATGCCTACCTCACCACTGTCCGCCAGATTCTTCTCTATACCGGTGTGAGTGACTGCAACATGGAGGAAGGCTCGTTGCGCTGTGACGCCAACGTCAGCGTGCGCCTTCGCGGCTCAAACGAATTCGGCACAAAGGTGGAAGTCAAAAATCTCAACTCTTTCCGCTACCTTGCCAAGGCTCTGGAATTCGAAATCGAGCGCCACATCGGCGTTCTCGAATCCGGTGGCCGCATCTCTCAGGAGACTCGTCTCTGGAATCAAGCCGAGGGCCGAACCGAGCCCATGCGTTCGAAGGAAAAAGCCCACGACTACCGCTATTTCCCGGAACCCGACCTTCTTCCCGTTCACGTCACCGATGCCTGGCGCGAAGAGATTCGCGCCTCCTTGCCCGAACTGCCCGGCGCCAAGCGCGCTCGCTTCGTCTCCAGCTTTGGCATCACCGCGTACGACGCCGAAGTCCTGACCGATTCGCAATCCCTGGCGAGTTACTTTGAATCCGTCGTTAAAGCTGGCGCGCCCGGCAAAGCCGCCGCCAATTGGATGCAAACCGAACTCCTCCGCCGATTGAACGATTCCGGCAAGGAAATCGGCGCCAGCCCGGTTTCGCCCTCCGCTCTGGCAGAGCTGGTTTCCCTGGTGGAGTCCGGCAAAATCACGGCCGCGGTTGCCAAGAAGGTTTTTGCCACTATGTTCGAAGCCGGCCGCACCGCTGCCGACATCGTCGCAGCCGAAGGCCTGGGCGCTCAGGTCAGCACCGACACGATCGAGCAAGCTGCTCGCGAAGTCATCGCCAAAAATCCCGACAACGTTGCCAAATTCAAATCTGGAAACGAAGGTGTATTCAAATTTTTTGTCGGCCAGGTGATGAAAGCCACAAAAGGCCAGGCCAATCCACAGGTCATCAACGATATCCTTCGCAAGCTCCTATCCTGATTCCAGCGAGGACTCATGCTCAAGATCGGCGATAAAGCTCCTGAATTCACCCTGGCATCCGATGAAGGAAAAGACGTCTCCCTTGCAAATTTCAAAGGGAAACGCGTCGTCCTTTTCTTCTTCCCGAAAGCAAACACTTCTGGTTGAGCAATTGAGGCGTCCGAGTTTCGTGACGCAAAAGCGAAGTTCGACAAACTGGGCGTCGCTGTTATCGGCGCCAGCGCGGACCCCGTCAAGTCCTTGCAGAGTTTCCGGACCAAACAGAAACTGAATTTTCCCCTTCTTAGCGACCCCACGCACAAAATGATCGAATCCTATGGCGCCTGGCGCACCAAGAAGTTCATGGGCCGCACCTTTAAAGGAATTGTGCGCAGCAGCTTTCTCGTCGGGGCCGACGGAAAGATCGAAGAAGTCTGGGACGAAGTAAAAGCCAAAGGCCACGCCGCCGAGGTCTTAGCCAGACTCTCCGCCTGATCTGCCGTTGTGTAGTGGTGGGTCTTCAGCCTGACGCAGGAAGGGACCCATGCTCTTCTCTTCCTGCTTCCATGTAGCGCTGGCTTTCATGCCAGCCCTCTTGTTTTCTTCTTTGCTGTCACCCACGCCGCTTATTCGTGTGGGCTCTTGGGGTCCCCGCGCCGCTCATAACTCCACCGCTAACGCTTCCCCCTCCGGCCGTATCAACATGTTGTCAATCAATCGCGTCGTTCCAATCCGCACTGCCATCACTGCATAACACCGCTTTGCGACTCTTACCACCAGCTCAAACGTCTCCGCGTCCACAATCTCCGCGTAATCCACCCGCGCTCGCGGCTCACTTCCCAGAATCCTCATCATCGCTCTCTGCAATTCCAGGGAATCCCGTACCCCTGCTCCCAACTCTCTCCGCGCGGCTTGAAGCGCCCGATACAACACCGTCGCCGCCTTCCGTTCCTCCGCCCCCAAGTACGCATTCCTCGAACTCAGCGCCAACCCATCCGCTTCCCGTACCGTCGGGCAGACCACCAACTCCACATCCAGATTCAGATCGTGAACCATCTTCTGGATGATGCGCACCTGCTGCGCGTCCTTCCTCCCGAAATACGCGTAGTATGGCTGCAAGATCTCAAATAGCTTCAGTACCACAGTGGCCACGCCGCGGAAATGCCCAGGACGCAACTTGCCCTCCAGCCGCTCGCTGAGCCCTTCCACATGCACGTAGGTCGAAAAACCATGCGGATAAATTTCTTCCACGGAAGGCAGGAACAAACCATCCACTCTCGCGTTCGTCAGCTTCTCCACATCCGCTTCCAGCGGCCGCGGGTACTTGGACAAATCTTCGTTCGGCCCAAACTGCGCCGGATTCAGGAAAATCGAGGCATACACTGTCGAGCACTCCTTCTTTGCCCGCTCCACCAGCGCCAGGTGCCCCGCATGCAGCGCCCCCATCGTCGGCACGAAACCGATGATCCGCTGTTCCTGCCGCGCCTCCCGTGTCTTCTCCTTCATCCACGAAATCGTTCGAATCGTCTCCATGCCGGTCGCAGCCAGACGCTAAGCCTTGGCCGCCGCCTTCCTCTCCCGGTAGAAGGTGATCAAATCCGTCCCCACGCCCTGCGCGCCCACCTGCCGCAGCATTGTGGTTATCTGCCCTCGATGATACGTGCTGTGATTCACCACGTGCTGCATCATCTGCCAGCGCGGATTCCGTGCCGGACCAGAACTCATTGTCTTGTAATCTACCTCTTCCTCCAGTTCGCTCTCGTTCAGCCGGCTCACGTATTCAAGCCAATGCTTTTCAATCTCCGCCCATCGTCCCCGCATGCTCGCCAGGTCCGCGAACTCTTTCGCATCGGGAAATCCCAAAGGTGAACGTCCTTGCAACCTCTCCAGCCAGATCCACTCCACTGCCCAGATATGCACCAGGGTATCGCGCACCGAGCCGAAGCTTGATCCCATTGCTTTCGTGAACTGCTCAGCCGTCAGCGCCTCCGCAGCCCCAATGATCTTGTGGTTAGCCCACGCATTGAACGCAAACAGCTCTCTCATCTCCGCCGGCTTCATCGTTCACCTCTTTCCACAAAACGACAGGGGCGCCCCGGTCTGCATGAGGCGCCCCTGTTTGCACTGTTTCTCCACTCGCTTAACGGGCTATGGGGATAGTTTTGCGGTTCTTTATGCTTCCCGGCGCATGATAGGACTCCGCATCCGTCGGGAAGCTTCCGTTTTGCACATCCGCGCAATATTCGCGGACCGCGTTCCCAATGATCTCTCCGATATTGGCATATCGCCGGGCGAACTTCGGCGCATCCTGAAACGTCAAGCCCAGCATATCGTGCAGCACCAGAACCTGACCATCGCAATCCGGCCCCGCGCCGATCCCAATCGTCGGAATGCGCAGTGTCCTTGTGATCTCCGCTGCAAGCTCCCGTGGAATCGCCTCTAGCACAATCGCAAATGCGCCCGCCGCTTCCACGGACCGTGCGTCGCGCAAAAGCTGTTCCGCCGTCCCCGGTGTTTTGCCCTGCACCCGGTAGCCGCCCAGCGCGTTGATCGATTGCGGCGTCAGCCCGATGTGTCCCATCACGGGGATCTCCGCTTCGGTCAGCCGCGCAATCAGCTCCAACCGCCGTTCTCCGCCTTCCACCTTCACGGCCTCCGCCCCGGCTTCCTTCACGAACCGCATTGCGTTGCGTAAGGACTCGTTCAACTCTCCGTGGTACGAGCCATAAGGCATATCCGCTACGACCAGCGCACGCTGCACGCCCCGGCGCACCGCCTTGGTGTGATGTAGCGCTTCCTCTAGCGTGAGCGGCAGCGTACTCTCATATCCGAGCGCCACCATCGCCATTGAGTCGCCCACGAGCACCACGTCGACCCCGGCTTCATCCATCAGCCGTGCGGTCGGATAGTCGTAGGCCGTCAGGCAGGTGATTTTTTTGTTTTCGGGATTTGCAGCGCTTAAGCTCTTCCGCTGCATCAGATCGGGCACGGTGATCTTCCCGTTGCCCAGATTTGGCAGGATACTCATGTCGGCCTCCGGTGCCGTCCCCTGACATCGGGGTACAGCCCTCTTCCAGACCACCCCACTATAACAAAAAGTGATTCACATCACCAATATTTGTGATTTCTCCCTCGGCCTCTAATTTCCCGCCTTCACGCTTGCCTGAGCCCGCCCTTTCCACTGTCCTCCCTGTCCCATCCAATAACGCATCGCCGAAAGCCACGTTGCATAGGTGTAGAACAATGCCGCCAGCGGCAACAGCGGTGCCCATAACGGGGACAGCCGGTAAAACCGCACTGTCGGCAAATACGTTACCGTCATCAACGCCCATGCCGCCAGGCTCATTCTCCACACCAAAGGCTGTGCTTCAAACGCCAGAACCACCGGCACAACGTAAGTCACCGCCATTCCTGCCAGAGTTCCGAGCAGCAGCAGCGCCGAATATCCCAACTGCGTAAACGCCGTGCGTGCGATCAGGTCTCTGATCTCTCCAAACGTAGAGTAAGCCCGAAAACTGACGCTCTCCCGCGTCAGCCCCATCCAGATGTTCCCGCCGCTGTGCTTCACCGCCCGCGCCAGCGCGCAGTCGTCAATCACTTCCCCTCGAATCGCCGCAATTCCCCCAATTCGCTCCAGCGCCTCTCTTCGTAAAAGGATGCAACCGCCCGCAGCGCCGGCCGTCTTCGATTTCGCGTCCGCAATCCACTTGGGCGGATAAAGCTTCAGGAAAAAATATAGAAACGCAGGAATCAGCAATCGTTCTGGAATCGTCTTCGCCTGCAGCAGCACCATCAGCGACGCCAAATGCAGCTTCCGGCCTTCGGCCCGCGCCACCAGTCTCCGCACGGTGTCCGGCGCATGCACAGTGTCCGCGTCCGTGAACCAGAAATACCCTGGGGCACTCGCCGCAGCCACGCCTATGCCTTGCTCTAACGCCCAGAGCTTTCCCGTCCATCCCGGCTGCAAGTCTATTGCCTGCACGATTGTCACTCGCTGCGACCCGGCCGCTCCCACCGATTCCGCCGCATCTCGTGCCAGCGCAGCCGTTCCATCCTCACTATGGTCATCCACCACAAAAATCCTAAATTCGCCAGAATACTCCTGCGCAACCAACGCTTTTACACAACGCGCAATCGTCTCCGCTTCATTGCGCGCCGGCACCACTGCAGCGACGCTCGGCCATCGTGGCGGCGCATCGTCAGCCCTGTCGTTATCGAACGCGCGAAGCTGCCAAAATCCCCCGCGAAAGAAGGCCAGTACAATCCAGATGAGTAGGGAAAGTCCAGCCAGAAGGATGGATAGAGAGAGCACGCCCTATTTTGTCACGTGTAGCGGGGAGTGAGCGCCCTTTGCGAGCCCCGCGGTCTCGTCCTGATTTTGCCCACGAGAAATGGCCTAATCCCGCAGACCTACGCCAAGTCCTCAGCCTTAATCGGCAACCGCCTTACCGGCTTTCCGGTTGCCGCAAGGATGGCGTTGCACACCGCCGGCGCGATAGGAGGTGTCCCTGGCTCCCCAATACCGCCCGGGCCATCCTTGCTCTCCACGATGTGCACTTCCACGATCGGCGCCTCATTCATTCGCACCATGTCGTAATCGTTAAAGTTGGCTTGCTCTACGCGCCCATTCGCAATCGTGATTTCGCCCTTCAACGCTGCGGTCAAGCCATAGATAATTCCGCCCTCAATCTGTGCCCGAATCGTTTCCGGATTCACATAACGCCCGCAATCCACCGCCGCGACCACCTTGTGCACCTTCACCGTCCCGGCCTTGCGGTCCAGGCTGATTTCCGCCACTTCCGCCACAAAGCTCCCGAAGGACTCCACCACCGCAATGCCCCGGTAGCGCCCCGGGGCTAGCGGTTTGCGCCACCCAGCCTTCTCAGCGGCAAGATTCAATACCCCCAGCGGTCGCGGTTCTTTGGCCAACATCTCCCGCCGGAACTCCAGGGGATCCTTCCCCGCGGCCTTTGCCATTTCATCCACGAAGCATTCCGCAATGTACCCGTTGTGAGAGTTCCCCACCGAACGCCAGAATCCCACCGGCACTCCAGGTTCCGTCATCACGTACTCCACCAGGAGGTTCGGAACCTCGTACTTCAGTGTTGCCAACCCCTCCACCGAGGTTTCGTCGATTCCATTCTTTACCGATCCCGGAAAGAATCTCGACATGATCGACGGCCCCACCACCCGGCTCCTCCACGCCACGGGTTTCCCCGAACCGTCGAGCCCTGCCGTCAATCGCACCATCACGGACGGCCGGTAATAGTCCGCCTGCATATCATCCTCGCGCGACCACGTCACCTGCACAGGCGCGTTCATCGCTTTGGAAAGCTGCACCGCTTCCGCGATAAAGTCCTGCTCCGCGCGCCGTCCAAATCCCCCCCCTAAGTACGTCGTATGTACATTTACCTGTTCGGGCTTCAGTCCCGTAATCTTTGCCCCTGTCAGCTGCGAAAAGGTCTGAAACTGCGTTGGAGCGTAGATATCGCAGCCATCCGCGCGCACGTTCGCCGTGCAGTTCATGGGCTCCATCGTCGCATGTGCCAGAAAAGGCACTTCGTAGATGGCGTCCACTTTTTTGGCCGCGTTGGCTAGCGCCCCGTCCGCGTCGCCGTCCTTCCTTGCGATCGCCCCGGTCTGCTCCAGGCGTTCTCGATACAGCTTCCGGATCGTATCGCTCGAATTCTTCGCGTTCGGCCCCTCATCCCAGGCAATTTCTAATGCGCGGCGGCCTTCCATGGCCGACCAGGTGTCATCCGCCACCACGGCCACGCCCGTGGAGACTTGCACCACATCCTTCACCCCAGATACCGCTTTCGCCTTGGTCGCATCGAAACTCTTCACCTTGCCACCAAACACGGGACAGCGAGCGACCACCGCGCGCAACATCCTTGGCTCCCGCACGTCAATCCCAAACTCCGCGCTGCCATCCACCTTCACTGTCGAATCGATCCGTTTGGTCGCCTTTCCCACAAACTTATAATCCTTTGCGTCCTTGCGCTGGGGATTCACCGGCACGGGCAACATTGCCGCTTCTTCCGCCAGTTCACCGTATCCAATCCTCTTGCCCGTGGACTTATTCACCACGCCGCTGTCTTCCGTTTTGCAGCGATCGACGCCGATTCCCCATCGCTTTGCTGCCGTCGCCACAAGCATTTCCCTCGCTGCCGCTCCCGCTTTCGCCAGCGGCTCCCACGACCCGCGCACGCTGCAGCTTCCGCCCGTTCCTTGTAATCCGAAGATAGGGTTGAAATACTGCGGCGCCGCCGGCGCAAATTCCGTCCGGACCTTCTTCCAATCGAGGTCCAGTTCCTCCGCGAGGATCATCGACAAAGCCGTCGAAATTCCTTGCCCCATCTCCGATTTGTCGATCAGCAGGGTCACCGAATCGTCCGGTGCAATCTGCACCCAGGCATTGATGGGCGCTCCTTCTTTCGGCGGTATTCCCGCCAGCGCCTCATATTTCCCCGGCAAATAAAAGCCAATGACCAGTCCCGCAGTGCCCGCCGCTCCCTTTTTCAGAAATTCACGGCGGTTTACCGCTTCTATTGTCGGCATGATGTCTCCTGTCAGGCTAAATCCTCGGTACGAATGGGCAACCTTCGAATCCGTTTACCTGTCAGCGCAAACAGCGCATTGCATACCGCCGGCGCAATCACAGGCAATCCCGGCTCGCCGATCCCCGTCGGCTCTTCCGTGCTCGGAATCACGTACACCTCAATCTTCGGTGTGTCCGCCATGCGCGGCATGGCATAGTCGTTGAAATTCGATTGTTCCACTCGGCCGCCCTGAATGGTAATGGCGTCAAACAGCGCGGCCGAAAGGCCATAAATCGCCGCGCTTTCCACCTGGGCCCGGACTCCGTCCGGATTCACCGGCCGCCCACAATCCACCGCATAAACCAACCGGTGCATTTTCACCGCTTTGTCGGCGACACTCACTTCCGCCACGCACGCCGTGTAGGATTCAAACGAGTAGTAACCCGCAATCCCACGCGCGGTGCCCTTTGCTAAGGGTGAACCCCATGCCGCTTTCTCCGCTGCCAGCTTCAAAACTCCCTTGAGCCGCGCCGTTTTCAGCGGTTTCCCCTCTTTCGGATTCGTAAAGTCCGGAATCGTCCGGTCGTCGCCGATTTGCCGCAGCCGGAACTCCAGCGGGTCCGCGCCTGCCAGTGCGGCCAGCTCGTCTGCGAAACTCTCCACCACAAAGCCGCTCGATGAATGCTCCACTGACCGCCACCACGCCCGCGGCACGCCCGACTTCGCCAGTGTGTATTCCACGCGGTAATTCGCCGCCTGGTAGGGAATGAACGCCGCGGTTCCAAACTCTCCTGGTCCCGCCGTCTCTTCGCCCTTCTCGTCCCACATCGCCGCAATCGCCGTCGACGTCTGGAAATGTTTCCACGCCGCCACTTTGCCGTCGCTGTCCACAGCTCCCGAAAGCTTGTGGTAGGAAGCAGGACGGTAAAAGTCGTGCTGCATATCGTCTTCCCGCGTCCACAGCACCATCACGGGCTTCCCAACCGCTTTCGCCACCTGTGCCGCTTCCATGGCGAAGTCCGCCTGGTAGCGGCGCCCAAATCCTCCGCCCATCAACGTCGTGTGTACAACTACAGATTCACGCGGCAGCCCTGAGACACCGGCGATTACATCCTGCGCCCACTGCGGCGCCTGCGTGGGAACCCATGCCTCCGCCCCGTCCGGCCGGATGTGCACCGTGCAGTTCATGGGTTCCATCGATGCATGAGCAGCAAACGGAAGTTCGTAGGCAGCATCAATCTTCTTCACCGATTTAGCCAGTACGGCATCGGCATCGCCGTCGCTGCGCAGCGTTTTTCCCGGCCTCGTCGCATTCTCCAGGAACTGCTTATGAAGAGTTTCGGTGGATTCGCCTGCGTGCGGCCCCTCGTCCCAGACAATCTTCAGCGCGTTCCTTCCCTGCATCGCGGCCCATGAACTATCGGCAAGCACAACCACTCCCCCTGCCGTGAACGCTCCCTTCGCCACAGGTTCGATCGCAATCACATCGCGGATGCCTGGCATCCTCTTGGCCTCCGTTGCGTCGAACGACTTCACTTTTCCCCCGAAGACAGGGCATCGCGCTATAACCGCGTACAGCATCCCCGGTACGCGAACATCGATCCCGAATTTCGCGCTGCCGGTCGCCTTGGCTTTGGCGTCCGTCCTCTGCCGGCCGTGGCCGACGATTGTGAAATCCTGCGAGTTCTTCAGAGGCACCGTATTCAGGTCCGGGATCGGCAATTTCCTGGCTTGGTCGACGAGTTCTCCATACGTAAGGAAGTTCTTTCGCGCCCCATGCAGAACTCCGCCGTCCTGGGCCACACATGTGTCTCGGTTTACGTTCCACTGTGCCGCTGCCGCGGTGATCAGCATCTCCCGGGCCGCCGCTCCCGCCCTTCGCAGGGGAAGCCAGGAACCGGCTACGCTCCCGCTTCCGCCCGTCCCAAGATCGTAGATCTTCGGATTCGTCGCGGCCTGCTCGATTCCCACTTGCTTCCAGTCCACGCACAATTCCTCGGCAAGAATCATGGGCAGGGAAGTAATCACTCCCTGACCCATCTCGGACTTGGCTAGAATTAGCGTCACATGATTATCCGGCGTGATGCGCACCCACGCATCGAACGGATTCACCGCCGGTTTTTCCTGCTCTGCCGCGGGATCGGTGCCCGCGCGCGCGTCCAAATGAAAACCGATGAGCAAAACCGCGCCCGTTGCGGCGCTGCTCCTCAGGAATTCACGGCGATCGAGAGAGAAAGTCTTAGCCATGACAATCCTCGGGGACTACGGCGCGGTCGCATTGCCGCGCTCTCGGGAAGGGAACTTACTTCGCGGCTTGCAGCGTAGCTGCTCGATGAATTGCCTTGCGGATGCGCTGGTAGGTGCCGCAGCGGCAGATGTTCCCGCTCATGGCATCGTCGATGTCTGCATCGGAAGGGTTTGATTTCTTCGCCAATAGCGCCACTGCGCTCATAATCTGTCCGGATTGGCAGTAGCCGCATTGCGGAACATCTTCCTCGATCCACGCGCGCTGAACCGGATGCGAGGCGTCAGTGGACAGGCCTTCAATGGTCGTGATCTTCTTTCCCGCCACGCTGGAAATTGGCGTAATGCACGAACGCGTGGCCTCGCCGTTGATATGTACCGTGCAGGCTCCGCATAGCGCCATCCCGCAGCCAAACTTCGTTCCCGTCATGTTCAACGTGTCGCGAAGCACCCACAATAGCGGCATCTGCGGATCGACTTCGACTGTGGTGGATTTTCCGTTCAGTGTGAATGTGACGGCCATAGCAGCCTCCCTCAGGCGTGGGAAATTATCCTACACCATCTGCCCCTATGGATGGAAATCTGCGAAAAACCGGCCAGTATTAGCGCCTTCTTCGTGTAGTTGCTTGTGTAGTGGCAGGTCTTGAGGCGCTCCAATGGGCGCCCCGCGCCGCAATTAGACCCGTGCCTTTTCTTCTCTTTGTAGTGAGGCTCCGCTTGTCCTGACAAAGGAAGGGAGGGGGCCGCCGCTCCTGGTTAAAGACACAGACTACGTCGGCCTATGCTCGCGGAGCGTTGCCCCAACCCCCTCCTGAACTGCTACCATTACCATGCTCCCGGAGACCCTCTGGGGCTCTCCGCACTCGGTGACGTACCCAGCGAGGAAGTGCGCGTGGATTCGACCCGTAATCTGGTTCTTTCTCTGTTCCCGGCCCAGGAGCACGGGAATCGTTCGCTCCTCACCATGGCCAGCCTCCTTGAGGACTTCACTCGCGCGGGCACTCTTCATGCCAGGCTGGATTCGCTGGTAGCCTTCTACTCTTGGGTGCGGCGCAGTGACGAACGCCTTCCCGAACTTCGCCTCGCCACAGAAACGTTTGCCAACACTGGTCCGGAGTGGCGGCGTGAACGCGTCTGGCTTTCCGTCCTCGAATCCTCTTCCGTACTCCGTGATCGCTACAACGCTGGCATTGCCTCCATTCTGGACGAGACGGATGCCGTTTCTCTTTTTGCTCAAGCAGGCCTTCCCACGGACCGCGGCCTTATATCCGAAACTTTCGATCGCTTCTTCCGCATCGTTCTTCCCGCTCCCCGCGAAGAAAACGACCTCGCTAAACTTCTTCTCAGACTGTTCCCTACGCAAACAGAAGTGGACCGTTTTTTCAGCCGGTCCCAGGATGAACTGAAGGAATTGGCGGCGCAGGTTGCCCCGGTTGAAATTCCGGAAGCATGGGAAAAGCCGGTCGCCGCTTTACGGGATGCGTTCTATCTCCTCGCCGCGCGGGTCCAGGGCCTCGGCCTCTCCGAGAATTTGCGCATCCGTGGCCAGGGTGGACCCGTAAAGCAATCGGCGTTTCATCGCTTGATGCGCACTTCGGACGCCCTGCTGGAAGCGCTTCGGGAAAAGGAAAGCATCCCGCAGACTGCTCAGAACTGGAAGTCGGCTGTGGCGGATTGCCGCGCCGAACTGCAAGCCATCGTCACGCATCTCGACGCAAGCGGCGTGAATCTGGACATCGTCTACGCCATGGACGTGATTGAACAAAGCCTAAAGCGCATGGAGCTCATCTCAGGGGTTCTCATCGCGCCGCCGGGGCCTGCCAAGATGGTCACCGTGGTTCGGCTTTTGCGCGACGTTATCCGGGGACGCATGGAAGACCGCAGTCTGACGGGTCTGGTGCGAAGCAACTTTCGTTTGTTGGCGAAGAAGATTGTGGAATGGGCTGGAAAAACCGGCGAGCACTACGTCACCAACAATCGGGAAGAGTATCGCCAGATGTGGTACGCCGCTCTGGGAGGCGGCCTCCTCACCGTCGGCACCGCCGCCATCAAATTAATGGTCACCCACCGTGGCTGGCCGCCTTTCGTGGAAGGTTTTCTCGCTGGCCTCAACTACGCCGTCAGCTTCGTCCTGATGCACATCTTTCATCTCGCCCTCGCCACCAAGCAGCCTTCCATGACCGGCGCGGCTCTGGCCAGCATTGTTCACCGTTGCCAGGACAGTTCAAAGAGCGATGAGCTGGTCACGTACGTTCAGCGCATTGTTCGCTCACAACTAGCCGCCGCTTTCGGCAACATCATCGCCGTGGGTGCGGGAGCAGTCGTTTTCAGCATTCTCTGGAAGTGGATTTTCGGGCAGCCGTTTCTCCAAGTGGAGACCGCCGATTATGCGGTCAAATCCATGAATCCGATTCACAGCGGCACGATCTTCTACGCCGTTTTGACCGGCGTCATTCTCTGGCTTTCCAGTTTGGCGGGTGGTTGGATCGAAAACTGGGCCGTTTACCATCAACTCCCTCGGGCCATAGCGGAACATCGCCTGGGCTCTTCCTTCAAGCCGGACACGGTTCAGAAGTTCTCCCAGTCCTTTGCGCGGAACATCGCTCCCTGGGGTGGCTCCATCGTTCTCGGCTTCATGCTGGGCATGACGCCGTCCATCGGGAATTTCTTCGGCCTACCCCTGGACGTGCGTCACGTCACTCTTTCCACCGGAACTCTCTCTTTGGGAATTACTTCACGCGGTCTGGAAGTGCTGGGCAGCGGCGCGCTCATTTGGGCCGGGCTGGGAATCGCTGTAACCTTCGTCATGAACCTCGGCGTCAGCTTCTATTTGGCTCTACGGCTCGCGCTTCGTGCCCAGGACATTTCGCCAAGCGACAGTCGCGAAATTTGGCGCACCCTTTGGCGCCGCTTTTGGACGAATCCTCGCAGTTTCTTCTTCCCGCCGGCGCCTGATCCCACTCCTGCCACCGAAACCTACACCTCGCGCGGCCTCTCATCCTGAAAATCCCAGGCAATTGCTGTTCCAGACGGCAGCCTGCAATCCATTGCCAGCGCGCGCTGCCTATTCTTTCCTACTCTGAGCCCTCTGTCGCGAAATGCCCGTTCACGCTACCGGTGTAGCTGGTTCCGGCGTCGGCCGGGGCGGTTCATGTTCCACGCCCTTCCACCCCACGGCCCGCCCGCTCACCGCCTCTTTCACCGATCGGAACAGCACGATATACATCAACTGCCGGTAGTAAAACCGCTGCAGCAGCACGGGAATCAACAACGTCCAATCCTCATGCCGCTCCAGCGCGAACGCGATCACGCAGGTCAGCACGTCGATAATCAAAAATCCAAGGAAGAACACCACGGACCGCTGCACATCCGCCGTCGTCCAGAGCTGCGGGATCTGCGTAATGTGCAATTGCGCCAGGCCCCACAACACGATGCTTCCCAGGAACAACAAGTCCAGCAGCGGCGAAACCAGCGGCAACACGATCTGAAAGATGAATATATTCGGCAGAGCAATCCACCCCAGCGTCCCATACTTCCACCGGAACAACGTGCTGCTGTGCTTCCAGAACGACTGCAGTGTCCCGAACGTCCACCGGAACCTTTGCCGGATCAGCGCACTCGGCGTTTCCGGCGCTTCCGTCCACGCCAGCGCCTCTTCGTCGTACGTGACCCGCCAGCCCAGCCTCCTTATCGCAATCGTCAGGTCCGCGTCTTCCGCCACTGTGTCCGCCGTAATTCCCCCGGCATCTTCGATCGCCTTCTTACGCCACGCGCCCAGCGCCCCGGGCACCACTGTGATGCAGTTCAGCAAATCAAACGCGCGCTTCTCCATGTTTTGGCTGGTCACGTACTCCAGTGCCTGCCAGCGCGTCAGCCACCGGGAACGGTTCCCAACCTTCACGTTTCCTGCCACCGCCCCCACGGTTGGGTCGGAAAAATGCCGCAGCAGTTTACGGATCGCGTCAGATTCCACTTCCGTGTCTGCATCGATCGTCACCACAATTTCCGTTTGCGCATGAGACAACGCGTTGTTCAGCGCCGCGGCCTTCCCCCGATTCACCTGATGGATGATCTGCACCGCTTCATTCCTGCCGAAATTGCCCTGCAGCAACTCCAGTGTCTTATCCGAGGAACCGTCGTCCACCACGATCACGTGAATGTCTTTCAGGTCAGAGAGCAGCACGGAAGTGACCGTCTGCACGATCACCGATTCCTCATTGTGCGCCGGAATCAGCACCGTCACCGCTGGCGGCGGATCCGGCAACTTTGCGTGGTCGGGCCTCAGTTTTTCGATGATTGCCAGGATGCCGATAATCAGCGCTCGCCCGCTGACCAGCACAATCCCCAGAATAAAGACCGTTGCGATCGCGAAGCGGCACCACTGGAAAATTCCGAAGATAACTCCGTCCGCCCGCGCCACCAGCCGCTCGCGGAGCGTCAACGGCACCATTACGCTCGCCCGTTGCTGCCCCAGCAGGTCCGAAACCGACGTCAGTTCAAAGCCCTTCGCGCGAAGCCCGTCAATAATCAGGGGCAGCGCCTCCACCGTCTGTTCACGTTCCCCGCCACCGTCGTGCAGCAGCACGATGTTGCCTTTGTCTGCCTGGCGCAGCACATCCTCCACAATCTCTTTTGCCGGCCGTTGCGGCCTGTTCCCATCCACACGCCAATCGTCCGGATCCACTCTCTGCCCGACGATGATGTAGCCCAGATCCTGCGGATATGGCAGTTGCGCCACTTCCTCGGCGTACTCTGGCTGGTGATCGATGCCATACGGTGGACGGAACAGAATCGACTTCACGCCGAGCGTGCTCTCGATCAGACGCTGCGTCAGATTCAACTCCCACTTCAGCTGCGTGCGCGAAATCTCGTCAAACTGCGGGTGCGTGAACGTGTGGTTGCCGATTTCGTGCCCTTCGTTGTATTCGCGCTTCAGGATGTCCGGCGACTGGTTCGCTTGTTCGCCCACCACAAAAAACACCGCCGGCGCATGCTTCTCTTTCAAAATGTCCAGAATTCTTGGCGTCCACCGCCGGTCCGGCCCGTCGTCAAACGAAATCACGATCTTGTTTTTCGCCGCCCCGATCTGGTCGATGTCATACGACAGGGGAATCGCATCGTATTTCTCGCTCATGATCAGGTCGCTGATGTTGTCGTATGTGAACGACCGCCGCCCCGGCTTCGGCACGTCGATGATCCGCCAGATGTCCCCTTCGCCTTCCAGGATCAAGTCCGGCCCCGGCGGCAGATCTTGCAGTTTGTCCCGTGTGGCGTCGTCGGCATTCATCGCATCCCAGATCGGCCAGATCGACGTATCCGCGGAGCCCAGCCGCCACAGCGCCGTACCCTGCACGCCCAGCCGCTCGCACGCTCTCAGTTCGTTGTATGCCGTGACCGCATCCACAAACCACACCTGATGCGTGTGATTCTGTTCGTCCACGTACGAATAATGCGGGTTCAGCGACGCCGAGTCGAAGTCGATGTCCGCTTCCGATTCGTGCGCATGCAGCAGCGCTTCCTGTACGCTGAACTCTTCTCCGTGCCGTCCTTCTTTCTTCGCAGACTCGGTCCAGTCATACGCATAGTTCGCGATGCCCACAACAATCTTCTGTGCCGGAACCACGTCGCGAATCTGCCGCAAATTCTCCATGAACCAGTCCTGCGCGGCGATCGGCCCCGGCGGGGAAGTCAGCCAGTGCTGGTCGTAATTCATCAGGATGATCGCGTCCGTCTCCCGCCCGAAAAAAGCGTAGTCGTAATCGTCGTCGCGGGCCGGCAACGCGATCATCAGCTTCAGGTTTGCGGTATGCAGTCCTTGTGCCAGCTCCGCGATGAACTGCCGGAAATTCGGCTGGCTCTTCAGCGGCACTTCTTCGAAATCCACCACGATGCCGGACTGGTGCGCTTCCACCGCATACTGAACCACATCCCGCACAAGATGCTGGCGCGCCTGCGGATTCGCCATCATCTCTTCCATCTCTTTGACCTTCCACACCACGCCGTCGTAGTTGTTGAGCAGTCCCATCATCGGCAGCTCGATCGGCGGATTCATCGCGCGCATCCACTGATGCAGCTTGTCGTCTTTCAGTCGGGCGATCACTTCTTCCGGCGTGGCTTCAAGCGTCTGGTTCCGTTCGTAGTCCACCACCGTGATCGCGCCGTCCGGCGTCACGGCGTGCAACTGCTCCGGCATCAGCAGGTCCAGGTCTTTATAATGCTTCTTCAAGGACGCCAGGCTGTTCGCGTCCCAGCTCACGTAAAACGCCGCGCGCAGCGGGTCGTATCCCGCCGGAATCTGTCCGATGCGCGCAACCCGCCGGTGTCGCCCTTCGCGTGCGGTCACCACCTTCTTCTTTTTTGCCGTGTGATAAGCCGGCCGCGTGTCCGGCAGCAGCGATGACGGCAACTCCACGCTTCCCGCTACAGTCACGAAGAAGTACACGAGCAACAGCGTCAGCAGCACGCCGCAGATTTCCAGGATCCGGCGTGTGCGCCGCCAGCGGACTTTCTCCGCATCGTAAAAAATCGGCCTGCGTTCTTTCATGTAGCGTAGGCGCCTCGTGGCGGGTGGGGACCGGCGAGGCAGGAGTCACTCCGTCGAAGATAACCGAGCAATACCTATTGTAAGATGCAGACAAGCGAATGAAACGTTTTTTCTCCAGTCCCTTGCTGGCTTTGCTGGCGGGCGCCGCTTTGCGGCTTTTCTTTGTCTTCAAATATCCGGCCACCGGCGGCGACACCGTTCTTTACGAGCAGTTCGCCGCGAACTGGCTCAAGCTCGACAAATTCGCCATGGACATCGGCGGCCAGCCCACGCCTGTCGACCTCCGCATGCCCGGCTATCCCGCGTTTCTCGCCATCGTCTACGCGCTCACCGGCCGCGCCGGAGAGGCCGCGCGTCTCTCCGTCATGCTCGCGCAAGTCGTCGTCGACCTTGCCTCCTGCGTCGTCATCGCCGCTCTCGCTGCCCTCCTCGGGCGTCTCTGCAGCTCCTATGCAAAAGGGGCACCGGAAGAAATCTCTTTAAGGGGTTTAGGCGGTCTCCGCACCAAGCACGTTTTCCTCGTTGCCCTCTGGCTCGCCGCGCTTTGTCCCTTCACCGCGAACTACGTCGCCGTGCCCCTCACCGAAGTCTGGGCCGTTTTCCTCACTGCCGCAGCGTCTCTCCTACTCGTCCTCGTCGCCTCAAGCGTGACCAACCCCGCAAAACAAACCGGCAACAACATCTGGATACCCGCGGCCCTCGCCGGATTCATCGTCGGCCTCGGCGCTCTGATGCGCCCGGAAACCCCGCTCCTTCTCCTCACCACCTTCGCGGTGCTCGCCTTCTGGATGTTCCCGCGCCGCGGCGGCAAACGCTGGCTCCTCCTCTGCGCGCTCATGGGCCTCGCCTGCGCCCTCCCGCTCGTCCCCTGGACGATCCGCAACGCCATCACGCTCCACGAATTCCAGCCCCTCGCTCCCAAAGACACCACTTTGCCCAGCGAGGTTGATCCTGTCGGCTTCATGGCCTGGGAAAAGACCTGGCTCTACCGCGTTCGCGACTGCTATCTCGTCTCCTGGAAGCTCAACGACGAGGAAATCCACTTGGAGGATATTCCGCCCTGGGCCTTTGACACGCCCGAAGAACGCCAGCGCGTCGCCGACGTGCTCGAAACCTATAACGACGAAATTACCTGGACCGCCGAGGAAGACGCCGTCTTCGCCCAGTTGGCCCGCGAACGCACCGCGCGCCATCCGCTCCGCACCTATTTGTGGATCCCGCTGCGCCGAGCCGTGCGCATCTGGTTCACCCCGCGCATCGAACTCGTCCCCGTCTCCGGCCACGTCTTCCCGCTCGCTTACCAGCGCGAAGAAGATCCCGTCGACCAGGAAGTCACCATCCTCTTCTTCCTCGTCAACGTCTTCTATGTCGCTCTCGCTCTCTGGGGCGCCTGCAAACTCTGGCGATTCCCCGCTGCCCGCCCTGCCCTAGCCGTCCTCCTCCTTTACATCTTCGTCCGCACCGCCTTCCTCACCACCCTCGAAACCCCCGAACCCCGCTACGTCCTCGAATGCTTCCCCGCTGTCATCGCCCTCGCCGCCCAGATCCTCACCAGCCCACGCTCTGCGTAGCGGCTCCTTTGCCTTTCTTGGTAGGTCTCTCCGCGTTCTCTGCGCCTCCCGCTTTCCTCTGCGGTAGCCCTTGTTTTTCTCCTTCGGCGGCATGATTTGTGGGTTGACTCGCTCGCCCTACTATACTATTTTGCTCTAGGCCTAGGATAACTACGTCTGCCTTCGGCCCAGGAGCCTGCTTTCCCCATGACCGAGCCTGCATCCCGCGACCTCTTTCCGGGCGCCCTGGAAATGATGATTCTCCGCACCCTCAAGCGCCGGCCCCTCCACGGCTACGCCCTGGCGCAGCATATCAAGCGCATGTCCAACGACCTGCTGCAGATCGAAGAGGGCTCGCTCTACCCCGCTCTCCAGCGCCTGCTGAAGGACGATTTGTTGAAAGCCGAGTGGGGCATCTCCTCCACCAACCGCCGGGTTCGCATCTACAAGCTCACGCCGGCTGGTGCAAAGCATCTCGAACGCCAGGTCTCCAGTTTTGAGCGCATGTTGGAAGGGATCAGGCGCGTCCTTGCGCCGGGTGCATCATGAATTGGTTCAAACAATTCTTTTCGCGCCGCCGCCTTTACCGCGATCTCGACGAGGAGATCGCCTCTCATCTCGAACAACGAACAGACGAACTCGTCGCTGCGGGCATGTCCCGGAAAGAAGCTTCTGTCGCTGCGAAGCGAGAATTTGGCAACGTCACCCTGATCAGGGAGACCGTGCGCGAAACCTGGGGCTGGCGCCGCCTCGAAGATCTGCTCGGAGACTTGCACTTCGGCCTGCGCATTCTTCGCAAGAGTCCTATTCTCACTCTCGTCGCGATTCTCACGCTCGCCCTGGGCATCGGCGCAAATACCGCCATTTTCACTTTGCTTTATGGTCTGGTTCTGCGCAGCCTGCCCGCGCACAACGCCGGGCAATTGGTGAACGTGGGAATTGCCAGCACCGCAAATCCCGACGACATGGGCGGCTCTTACATTCCCTACCGGATGATGGACGCGCTCAGCAAGGAGCGTTCTTCCTTCGAGGAACTTTCCGCGTGGTCCGGCGAAGAGGTGTTGATTCGCGACCGTGAAGGGGCCATGCAAGGATACCTCGCGGAGCTCGTAAGCGGGAACGCGTTTAGTGTTTTGGGACTGCAGCCCTATCGGGGGCGGCTGATCACTCCTTACGATGACGTGCGGGGAGGACCGGACGGAGGCTGGCCCGTCGTCCTAAGCTACGGCTTCTGGAAGGATTTCTACGGAGGGGACGAGGACGTCATCGGGAAACAGATCACCCTTTCTGACATCCCGGTCACCGTCGTTGGAATCGTCCCGCCCGACTTTCAAGGAGTGTGGCCGGGCGAGAATTCCAAAATGTACCTTCCGCTGCAGTTTGCGTCGGCCATGGAGAAAAAGGATGTCCTGGAAGGTCCGGATGCGTTCTTCGGCGTGGCAACCATCGGGCGCCTGAAGCCGGGAGTAGCCATAACACAAGCAAAGAGTGAAATGACGCTTGCGCAGGAAAATCTGTTTCAGCGCTTCATCCCCGAACGGTTCCGGCATGACCCGTTTTTCGATCAAGCATATCTCACGGTCAGTTCTGCCCGCACCGGATTGCCGAACTATCTCACACACACCTATAGAAAACCCCTCTATCTGATGCAAGGCCTTGTCGTGATTGTGCTGCTCGTATGCTGCATCAATATTGGCGGGCTCATGACGGCGCGGGTTGCGGCGCGCCAGCAGGAATTTGCCGTGCGCACCGCGCTGGGCGCCTCCTCGCAGCGCCTGGTCGGGCAATCGCTGACAGAGAGCTTTGTCATTGCTCTTGCCGGAAGCGCGCTGGGCGCCGCCGGGGCGTGGTACGGCAGCGGCGTCCTGCTCCGGTTTTTCCGCGACCCGATGATGGGCGAGCCGATCTCCGTGCATCCGGACAAGACGGTGTTCTGGATCACCGCGGTGTTTGCGGTGCTGGTCGCGCTGCTCTGCGGGACGCTGCCCGCCTGGCGCGCCACGCGCACCGATCCCGGCACGCTGCTCAAGACGCGAACAAACGTCGGCGGGCGGCGGCAAATTGCTGGACGCACGTTGGTTCCGGTTCAGGTGGCCCTGTCCCTTGTGCTTGTCGTATTGGCTTCGCTTCTCTCGCAAAGCGTCATCAAGCTGCGCAGCGAACAAACCGGCTTCGATCTGGACCACGTCACCATCCAGACCTCGCCCCTGTACCTGCTGAACCTGAAAGGCGAAGCCAAGCTGAACATGTATCAGCGCATCGTCGATCGCCTTAGGGAAATGCCGGCCATCGATTCTGCGGCTGCTACTTCGCAGACGCCCATGACCGGGGTCAAAATCACGGGAGACTTTCAAGCCGTCTCGGAAGGCTCGGACCCTCCCGAAGACACGCAAATGGCCTACAACGATGTCGGTCCCGGATACTTCCGCACGATGAAAACGCGCATTCTGGCCGGGCGCGAATTTGAAAGGGGCGACCGGCAACTGAGCGTTTGCATCCTGAATCAATCCGCCGCCGAGTTCTTTTTCCCGCATCAGCAAGCCATCGGCAGATACGTGCGAAACCGCGTGAACAATGACTTTCAGGAATCTGTCGGCTGCCAGGTCATCGGGCTGGCCGAAGACGCCAAGTTCTACGACGTTCGCCAGGGCCCTCCGCGGACCATCTATTTGCCGCTGTCGAAGGAACGAATCGACAACCTTGGAAATCTCGTCTTTTTGATCCATTCGCCCAACAAAGCCCAGGCGGTGGCCGCTTTTCGCAAAACAATTTCCGAAATTGCTCCGGCGATTCCGCTGGTCATCTTTGTCACGTTACGTGAGCAAATGGATGCCGCGCTGGGAAGTCAAGAGCTGATCACGCTTCTCGCGAATTTCTTTGGCTTGCTCGTTCTTCTGCTAAGTGCGCTCGGCTTGTACGGCTTGCTTTCGGCCGGCGTCACGCAACGGAAAGGCGAAATCGGCGTGCGCGTCGCGCTGGGAGCAACGCGCGGCAACGTCCTTCGGATGATTTTGACGGAAGCGTTGCAGTTGCTGAGCTGGGGACTGCTGCTCGGCGGATTCGGCCTGTTCTTTACCAACCGCTTTGTCGTGGCCATGCTTCATGGAGTCTCGGCTTACGACCCCTTCACCCTCGTTGCTGTCGCCATCGCACTGGTGATTGTCACGATCCTGGCGGCCTTGGTTCCCGCTCTCCGCGCCGCCAGCGTCGATCCCATCGAAACCCTCCGGGCGGAATAGTCTTAAGTAATAAGTTTCGTTAAATCTTCACTATGGCGGCTAGAACGCGTCCGGCGGCTCGGCGTGAATGGTGACGCGGGAAATTTGTGGAAAACGTTCCTTCACCAGGTCCTCCAGCGCCGCAAGGACGTCGTGAATTCGCGTGATCGAATAATCGCTCTTCATAACGCAATGACACGAAACCAGAATATGGTGATCGACCTGGCGAACCCGCACATCATGGCAATTCAGCAGCTCGTCATAATTCCGCGGCATGTGATTCAGGAAGGATTCCACCGCCAGCTCGAGCTGTCGCATTTCCCCGGCTCCGATATCCGGGGTGGAAATGTGCCGGCCAAGAGGCTCGATGTGAATATTCACGTCCACTTTGTGGTTGCCGTCGCCTAGAGCCATGATTGCGTTTTCCAGCTCCGTTGCTTGCCGGTGCGCTTCGCCAAGAGAGAGATTCTCGTCCACCTCCAGGTGAAGTTCGACGAAGACATGGTTGTCCTGCTGGTATGCCGTGATGTCGTGAATGGGATGGCCCATCCGCTGGGCGACCGCGCGAATCGATTCGAACAGGTCTTCGTTCTCCGGCGCGCGCGGTTCCGTGTGAACGACCACGTCCGCCGGAACAATCTCGCTCACGCGTTTTTCGATAGCGTCCGTCAGGACGTGCACCTGCTCCAGATTCGCGGAGCGCGGTACAGACACGGTTGCATCGACAAAGTGGCGATTGCCTGAGCGTCGCACGCGCACGCGTTCCACCCGAAGCACGCCATCCATGTGCCCGATGGCATCGCTGATTTCGTTCTGCAGGCCAGCGGGCGCGGCGTCCAGAAGCGCGTCAAGTGTGCGCCGTCCAATCTGGGAGCTGAGCCAGAGAATGACGCCGGCGACACCCAGCGCGGCAAGTGAGTCGGCGTAGGCCAGCCAAGGAAGATTCCAGGTATTGCCCGCCCACACCAGGGCGATGCCGAGAATGACGACGACCGTGCTCCAAACATCGGTGGAGAAATGCAGCGCGTCAGCTTCCAGCGCCTCGCTGACATGCTTTTGCGCCACCTTATTCAGCGCGCGCGCGCGCGTTAGGTCGATCGCAAGGGCTGCTCCAAGAACGAGAATCGCCGTGACGCTTGGCTGGATGTGGACGGAATGAAAGAAGAGCCGGTAGAAGGCCTCGTAAATGATGTAGAAGGCAGTGAGGACGAGGAGCCCGGTTTCCAGAAATGCGGAGAAGTTCTCGAACTTGCCGTGTCCGTAAGGATGTCGCGCGTCGGCGGGCTGGTCGGCTACGCGCACCGAAAGAAAAGTGATCACCGCCGCGACCAGATCGAGCCCCGAATGCAGCGCTTCGGAAAGAACGCCCAGGCTGCTCGTGCGCCATACGAGAAACGTCTTCAGACACAGCAGCAGTGTGGCGGAGCCGACGCTCAACAGAGCGGCGCGCCTTTTTTCCTGAATGGTCTCATGGACGCGGCGAGTGAGAACCATGCTGTATAAGACTATCGCAAGGGCGCGAGCCTGGGGAACAAGCCTCTTGTGTCCGGAAGGCGAACGGGAACGTAATTGTTACTTTGCCGGAGTCGGAGCCATCGGCGGCTCGGGAAGAATAGGCAAGCGCTTCGGCTCGCCGCGGGCGCCGCGGAATTCCACTTCCTCGAACAGCAGCGAAGGCGCCACCACGGCGGCGGGCAATCCATTCTGGGCACTGCCGAAGGCGCCCAGAGCCGTCCCTGCCACGCCCGTGGTTTGGTTCTCCATGAAGTTGTAAACGTAATCGTCGTTTCCGATCGCCTCGATATTTCGCAGGGAGCGTGCGTTGAAGCCGGTGATGCGCGCCCCGCGCACCAATTCTTCGTGGCCGTCGGCCGGGTAGTACTTGTAAACCACCAGGGGGAGTCGGTCCGTCGCGGCATTTCCGCCAAAGCTGGCCAGCAACTCGGTAAAGTCCTCCTGGTGCATGATGCTGATCGTGGGATTGTCCATCTGCCGGACAATCAGGCAGTAATCGAGCTTTTCCGCTTTGCAGGCGTCGACGAACTTCTTCTTCATCTCGTCCTTCGAAACCGTCTCCGAGGATGTGAAGAAAAGATTGCTCATCGTCGACATGGTATCGGCCGGATAGATCGCGCGGCCGTGGCCGTTGGATTTTTCCGAGTCCGGCCCAGGCCGGCGCGACATCAATAACTCTTTGAGCTTGCCGTTCTCCACAATCACGACCTTTTCTGCCGGCACACCTTCGTCGTCTATCGTGTAACCGCCAATCAGCGCTGTCCCCTTGTAATCCTTAGCCGAAGGATCATCGATCAGAGTGACCGTCGGCGGAAGCACGCGCACATCGTTCTTGCCCGTCCAATCGCTCCGCGCACCCAGGCTGTTCATCAACTGGTCGACCACCGGCTGAAACGCCACTGGGGGGCGCGCTCCATTCAGCGAGGGCCCGAGCACTTGCGCAATCAAGGCGGCTGCGGCGCGAGACTCAAACAACGTCGGCCCCGTGTAATCGGAAGCTGGAGGAGCCGCGCGCATGCCCATCAATTCGGTTGCGGCGACATTCAGATTATTCCGTACCACATCCACGGACGGCAGGTCGGCGGGGCGCGTTGCATAGGCCGCGTAGAAATGATTCAGCCCCATGCCGTCATCCGCCAAGGTGCTCATCGGCGCTTCAATGGCGGCAAAGGAATGGTTGGTACGAACTTCCGTCCCTTCGCTGGTCAGGAGATATTCGGTCATGTAGACGAGGTAGTAGGTCACGCGCGATTCGTATACTTTCGGGAACGCGCGCAAGGCCGCGGAAGTATCCCGGGCCTCCTGCTCCCAATTGCGGTTGGACCAATCGGAATTGGTAAGCGGATCGACGTGCTGAATCACCTGCACTCGGGCGAAATCGTCGATGTCCGAAGGACGGGCGAGACTGCTGAGATAAGCCTGCTTGCGCGAATAAGTCTCCACGGCCTCCTTGAACGCCTGGTCCGTGGCGATCCACAGATCCTGCCGCAGAGAATCGTAGTCCTTGTCGATGCCCACGCTCCCCGTGGGTCCGATAAACCCGCGGAAGCCTTCGTCCGCAATAAAGTTGGAACTGTCCAGCTTGTAGTTGCCAACGCGCGCGCCGACGTTCATCACACGCGTGCGGCTGTGGCCCGTGGACACCAGCGCGCCGAATTCGCCGACAACTTCACGAATGTCCAAGTCCAGAAGCCGGTATTCCACGAAATACGGCCGGACCGGTTGGTTCGAGGGAGGAATGGCGATTTCTAGGCGCGCTTTGGCGCGTGCCATTTCGTCCTTCATGGCCTGCAGCGTGTGGTCTTTGTCCGCCGGCGCTTGAGTCTGCGCGGCAAACAAAACGGGCGCAGCGGTGAGAGCAAAGAGAGCGGTCGCGAAACGAAGTGAGCGCATTCGCATTACTGAAGGCCTCCCGGTTTCTCTGGGTCATGAGCGGGCGGCGGCAGGATGGGCGGCCGGTCCGTGGACGTCTGCTTCTTCTGCACTTCCAGTTCCGAGGTCAGGATAGCGGGGGCGGAAGCGGAAACCGGAACGTAACCTGACTCGGCGCCACAATAGCCGTTAAATACTTCCGGCGTATCCCCTGTAGCCACAATCTTCGTCAAGGCGGCCAGCGGCGTTCCAACGATGTCCACGCCGCGCACAAGCTCATCGGGACGGCCGTCCGCGAACACCTTGTAAACGACCAGCGGCTCTACTTGAAAAGCCTGCGGCTGACCTCGGCCCGTAAACGTAAAGCCTCCGGCGATGTCGTCAATCAGCAGCCCGTACGGCTTGTTCTGCTGCTTGATCAATTCAATCAACTTCGCCCGCAGCTCCGCGTTTGTGACCATCTTGTTGCTTTCCACGATCAGGTTTCCTTGCCGGGAAACGGGTGTAGCGCCAATCTGCCGGCGGCCATGTCCGTTGGAATGCGGGAAGTCGGGCAGCGGCGAACGTGACATTTCGAAATTCTTCAAGACGCCGTGATCCACCAGGGTGACGCGCTGTCCGATCACCCCTTCGTCGTCATACTGGTAGTAGCCGAGCAGATCCTGCTTGCCAAGTCTCCTCGACGTTGGGTCATCGATGACGCTCAGGAAATCCGGAAGGATCTGCTCGTTCACTTTCTTGGCAAACGTCTGTCCTTCGTTCACGTCCTTCTGCCTGTGCCCCTCCGCGCGATGCCCAAACACTTCGTGGAAGAAGACAGCCGCGGCGCGGCCGGTCAGAAGAGCGGGTCCGACGGTCGGATCATTCAGTGGAGAAACAACCAGCCCTTCCATCTCCTTGCGTAATTGCGCCGAAGCCGCAAGCACCGCCTTGTCGTCGGGTGCGTCTGCCGGATTCACCCAGTCAAAATTGTAGTAGCGCTGGATGTCCATTCCGTCCGCGGCTTTCCCTTGAATGAAAAGCTCCAGGCGATAGCGGACCTGCCCGAACTCCAGCTCCGTCCCTTCAGACGTCAGCTGCATGGTGTTTTCGGCCAACGCGGTGAACGTAACAATCGAATTGATAATGGCCGGGGACTGCCGGAAGTATGCCGTGTAATCCCGGACTCTTTGCTCCCAGGGTTTGCGGTCCAGCGTGTAAGAAACCCACGGACCGATGAAATCCTGCGGCTTTTCGTGAGAAAAGTCCGGAGCGCTGCCCTCTGCGGTTTGGACGTTTACTTCCTTGCCCGTCTTGATTTTAATCAGCGCCTCGGCGGCGGCCCGATATTGTTTATCCGTTTCCAGCCAGATGGCACGGCGAAGAACATCCGGATCGTCATCCAATGGTGCGTTAGTGCCCGGGCCGCCATTGGGCGGCTGCCGGCCATCGACCTTGTGCGTGTCGTCCAGTTCGTAGCTGCCCGTGCGCACGGAAACTTCCAGCCAGCGATTGCGGTTTTCCTCGCTCTGCAGCACCGCACCATTGGAGCCGGACACCGTGGCGCGCCGCGAATCTGTCAGTGTGTAACCGATGTAGTATGCGGGCGGATCCATCGAACCGAGCGTCTTCATAGAGCGATCCAGCTCGGCTTTCATTGCCGTGAACAGCGGGGAAGCCTTGGCGGAGCTGTCGTTCGGAGCCGCAAACAATCTCGGCAGCGCGGTCAGCGCCAGTGTTGCAATCAATGTCAGGGAAAGCAATTCGGGGGAAATGCGGCGGCGCCGGGCGGCGCGGGTTTGATCGTTCAAGGGTGCCTCACTCCGGATTAGACGCAAGTGGCAAGAGTCCAGTGTACGACAGTGCCGTGCGACAGACAAAGCAGGGATGCGCGGGAACTTGACCCTGAAGGTACCACGGCAATATTGGATGGCACCAACGCGCACGACGTTGCTAATGGCAAAATTTTTACAAGCCATCTCATAAGTAGTGAAGTCGTGGCAACGGGGTCGGAGCTTTAGCTCCGACATAAAAGCCAGAGAAAACTGGGCTTCAGCCCCTGAAGAAGCGGTTTTGTCCCTGTCGTTTCTATTTATGAGACAAGCTGTAGTATTTTTCGATTTGATCGTGTCCCCCGCCGTCGCCTTTTGGAGGATGTCCGCTTCTTGGCTCGCGTACTGGCCGACTTCAGATCGGCCACCGTAGCGCCGCGACCGCCTCCGCTCCAAAAAGAAAACCCGGCGGCTGGGCGCCTCCGGGTCTTCTCTCTCTACTGCGCGCAAATTCAAACTAACAGGCTGCCGCCGGCGTGGGACACTGGCCACCTGTGGCCGGCTTCGACGGAGAAGACGAAGAGCCATGCGTAACCACAATCGGAATCACAATGATCGGCACGGCGGCAATAATTCCCAACGTGATGGCTGTGCCTTTGCTGATGTGGTGAGCCTGCTCGACCCCACTGGGACCTTCCAAGCTCGTTGAGGCAATCGCATCCGTGAGCGTGGACAGCGTTGCCTGCGTCACCGCCGGAGCGGAGGAGTCGCCGTTCCGGATCGTGGTCATCTGGCCCGCTTTTACTACCACGCACACCCCTGCCAGGTTGCACACCTTCACCATGCCTTCGAAAACAATCACCGTCATGATGTTGTTTTCGTAAGCGGTGTAGAAATCCGTGCCCACCACGCCGGCGACACCCGCGGGTGTATGCACTTCGAACTTCCCGTTGGGTTGCGTGATCTTCTGCGCCTGGGAACGGACCTTCCCAAGGCTGAGTTCGAGCTCGGTTTGCTGCGCGCCGGGGTCGTGCTTCGTGATGTGAACGGAAGAGTCGGAGCCGATGTTGAGAACGGAACCGTCGTCGAGTGCCACGCGCGCGCGTGCATTCGGCTGTGTATTCACGATGTCCAGCCAATCCACGATCGTCTTAGCCGCGGCGGCGATGGATTTGGCGCCGCGAGTGATGTTCACGGCCGGTATCACGCGAGAAACTTCGCCGGCGCGTTGCGGTGCAGTGGAAGATTGCGCGAGCAGGTCAAAAGGAATCGCGATGGAGCAGGCCAAGACGCAAGCCAACACCACAATGCCATGGGACTTCGTTTTCATCGAGGACTCCTCAGGAACGAGAAATCGATATCTACTGTTGTTACGTGAGAAGCGGGAGAGGGTCAAATGAAAAGGGGAAAGAGTTGCCCGTTTAGACAAGGGAAACGGCCCGTTTAGCCGGCGGAGAAGTGAAACACCGTGGCGGTCATGTCGTCCCACTGGCGGCACTCGCGCGTGAACTCCTCGATTGCGCCGAATGTATGGCCAAGGAAGTCCAGCGGGGGTTCTCCGCAATGCAGGCGGCAGAGATTCTGAATGCCTTCGACGCTGAACTCCTCGTCCTGGGCATTGCGCGCTTCCGTCAGGCCGTCACTGCAAAAAAGAACGGAGTCGCCTGGTTCCAATTGCAAAGACAGTTCGTCGTACGTCACATCCGCGAAAAGTCCGGGAGGGACACCGGCGATATCCAGGACGCGGCATTCCTCCCCTCGAATGTGGAACGGTCCCGGCATGCCGGCGCTCGAAATGATCATCTCCCCCGTCGCTGGATAGAAAACCGCGTACTGAATCGCCGTGTGGCGGCCTGGTATTCCCCGCAAATGGAGCCTTTCGTTCAGAAGGGAAAGGACGCGCGCGGGCCGCTGCCCGGTCTTGTGAATCCCCCGCAGCGTTCCAATGGCAAGTGCGGCGTACAAAGCGGCTGGCAGCCCTTTGCCGGAAACGTCTCCGAGATAGAGCCCGATGGTCCCGTCCGAGAGGCTGAAATAGTCCAGATAGTCTCCCCCCACCTCGGCAACGGGCTGAAATTCGTGGGAGATGATGATGTCGTATTCGTGAAGCGGCCGGGAGGGAAGCATGGCGCTTTGAATGATGCGGGCTTCCTCCAGTTCCTCTTCTCGCAATTTTTCGATGGCGAAAAGATCAGGTGTAGGAGTAGCAGTGAGCATGGGCGTATCCGGTCGTGGAGTGGACGCCAAGAGGGAAAAACGGCGGCGTCAGAAACAGGATAACAGGGAAGCGTCGCGCGGACGGAGAAATCGCCGGTGTTGTTTCCAAAGGCACCACAGGCAGCGAAACGCTTGTGAGAAAAAGCCCATGAGAAGAAAATTACAGCATGCGCGCTTTGGCAGGAATACTCGTTGCAGCCGCGGTCGCCTTCGCGATCTACGAATACTCCCTGAAGAGGTTGCCGACCACCGACCAGGGAACGGCCCCGACGCAAGCCATCAGCTTGACCGGTGTCCGCAGTGACCTGCTGCAGATCGCCCAGGCCGAGCGCGGAGAAATCGCCTTGAATAGCAAGTGCGCCTCCTTGGATGAGCTGATCTCCTCGCGCGCCCTGGCTGTCACCCGGAAAGACCGCGACGGCTATACCTATTCCGTCAACTGCAGCGGGTCGGACTTTGAGGTCGTCGCCGAGCACCCGCCTGCACTCGAGGGCTCCGGCATCCGCTACCCCAAACTCGCCATCGATAGCTCCATGCAGGTGCGGGAAGTCCAGTAACCCCCGTTTTTCATCCCGATTTGCTGTTTTGCGCTCAATTCATCGCGGAACTTTTGTTTCCTCTTCCACGTACCTTTTGTTGAGACCGCAGAGAGCGGCCTGATGTGGAGAGCCGCAAAAGGGAGTGGCATATGGGAGATAACCTGATCGGATTGGTTGCCGTGGTATTGACCTGTGGGTTGCCGGTGGTCGCACTGTACACCTACTACCGGGTAAGGAAGCTTCGCACCGAGGAGCGCCTGGCCGCGCTGGCAAAGGGAGCGCAGATCCCCATGGAGCCGGAACTCTCGCAGTTTGCGCGCTCCAGGCGAGCCGGCATCCTGCTGGTCAGTGGCGGGTTGGGATTCATGATTATGTTCGCCGCCATTGCGAGGATCGTCGACGAACCGCACGCGCTTGTGGCCGCCGCGTTTGGCATCCTGCCGCTCGCGGTGGGTATCGGGTATTTCTTGGACGCCGCGCTGATTCACCGCGATATGCACGCTGCCTGAAGTTTGTAGTTTGTTGTGCGGGCTGCGCGGAAGCGAGGATGTGCCCTGGGGAACCGTAACCTGGGCGATTCCTGTCGAGGGGAAACCACCCGCTTCCGCCTGCTTCGTTCGCTTTGTCTCCCTGTAGTGGCGGGTCTTCAGACCCGTGTTTTTCTCTTTGGTTTTACTTGGTGTCCTGCACGGTTGGCCAAAGCGGCCACGGCGTCGTGTGCTAAAATCAGGCGCCATGCATCCTGCCATTCCCCAATTACTGGAGCTGCAACGGCTGGACCAGATCATCGCCGCCTCTCGCGCGGAATTGGATAACCTGCCAAAGCAACTGCGCGAAGCTGATGCCAAGCTGAATGGGGCGCGCGCGGCGGTCACTGCCGCAAAAGAAGCCCACACCCAGGCGCTGACGCAGCGGAAGAAACTGGAACTCGACGTGGAGCAATGGAAAGGCCGCGCCAAGAAGTATCGTGAACAAAGCAGCTCCGTGAAGACCAACGAAGCTTACAAAGCGCTACAGCAGGAAATTGCCAACGCCGAAGCGGAGGCGTCCAAGGCAGAGGACCTCGTGCTGGAACAGATGATGGCCCTTGAAGAAGTCGAACGCCGTGTGAAGCATGTGGAAGCCAATCTCCGCGAATCCGAGCAAGCCATTGCCGCGGAAAAGAAGCAGATGCAGGTGCAGTACGCCGAAAAGAAGAAAAAGCTGGAAGCGGCTACGTTGGAACGCGGGGACACCGCCAAGAAGGTCCCGCAGGAATTGTTGGACCTGTACACCAAAGTCGATAAGCGGCATCCGGGTTCGGCGATGGCCGAAGCGCGAGGAGAGCAGTGCCGCGCCTGCGGCATGCGTGTGCTGCCCCACGTGTTGCAACTTCTGACGACGGAAACCGACGAAGAAGTCTTCCGCTGTGAAATGTGTGGGCGAATCCTCTACACCCTGGAACCGATTCCACATCCGGCCCCCAAACAGGCCGCGAACGGAGCGGCTAACTCGTGATGCCCAGGCGCGCGCCAACCCATCATGGCGGTGGATTGTTTGGCGATGCTCCCCCGGAACCGAAGCACGCGGCGGCTTATCAAGCGAATATTGACGGCGGCTCGCGCGGGAACCCGGGACCCGCGGCCTATGGCGTTGTGATTTGCGACGCGAAGGGTGAAATCGTGGCGCGCCTGAAGAAATACATCGGGCAGAACACCAACAACGTGGCGGAATATTTTGGCCTGATCGCAGCGCTGGATTACGCGCAGATGCATGGCATCCGTTCGTTGCGCGTCGAAAGCGATTCGGAGCTGATGGTCAAGCAGATGCGCGGGCAGTACAAAGTGAAAAGCGGCGATCTGAAGCCTCTATTCGAACGCGCAAGGAAAATGTCGCAGTCTCTCGAGTCCTTCCGCATCGACCACGTCTATCGCGAACACAACCGTGAAGCAGACGCGCTGGTGAATCAGGCCCTGGACGAAACAGGGCGCGCGGGCGGAGCCACAGCGCCGTCTCTGCCTAAGGACACGACAATGCGCCTGTCCGCCCGCTGCCGAGGAGGACGCTTGGAACTCGCTGAGCCGTTGAATTTACCCGATGGAACCGAAGTAGAGCTTCTGTTGCGCCTTCGGAAGTAAGCCCGCCTATGCCGCGTTTGCCTGCTTGGGTCGATACGGCGACTTCAGAATGTACGACCGATAGAGCGTATCGCGCTGCGCCGGCAAAAACCCCGCATCATAAATGATGCGTCGAAGCTCCTCTTCATTCGTGCGGCGCTTCACTCCAGCCGCAAAGACCACGTTCTCTTCGATCAAAATACTGCCCACATCGTCGGCGCCGAACTGCAATCCCACTTGACACACCTTAATACCGGGCGTGAGCCAGCTCGATTGAATATGGTCAATGTTGTCCAGATATAGCCGGCTGACGGCAAGCGTCTTCAGGTAATCGACAGCCGTGGTCTCCTGCACTCGCTTCCCGAGTGCGGTATTCTCCGCCGCGAAAATCCACGGAATAAACGCCGTGAAGCCGCCGGTTTCTTCTTGTAGCTGCCGAATTCGCTCCAGATGATTCACGCGATGCCGCAGTTCTTCGCCGCAACCGAACATCATCGTCGCCGTCGTGCGCAAGCCAAGCGAGTGGGCTGTGCGATGGACCTCGATCCAGTCGTCGCTGGTGCACTTCAGGCGGGCGATCTTCGCGCGTATCTCGTCGTCCAGAATTTCCGCGCCGCCTCCGGGAATCGACTGCAGGCCTGCGTCCATCAGGCGCCGGATTGTGTCGCGAATGCTCAACTCGCTGACTTCCGCGATGCAGAGAATCTCCGGCGCGGAAAAACAGTGCAGATGGACCTGCGGATAGTGGGCTTTGAGCGAGCGCAGGAGATTTTCGTAGTAGCCGATCTGCAGATCAGGATGCAGGCCGCCCTGCAGGAGCACGCCCGTGCCGCCAAGCTCAAGCATTTCGTCAATCTTCGCGTAAATCTCTTCGAACGGCAGAATGTACCCGTCTTTCGCGCCAAGCGGCCGGTAGAAAGCGCAGAACGAGCAATACTCCGTGCAGAAATTCGTGTAGTTGATGTTGCGATCGATCTGGTACGTCACGATGCGCGGATCGTTTTTCTTCAGCCGCACCTGGTGCGCCGCCATGCCGATGCCGACCAGGTCGTCGGACTGAAGCATGTCGAGCGCTTGTTGTTTGCTGATATCCACGGTTTTTCCTTTTTTACTGGCGCCGCGCGGCGAATTCGGGAGACGGATCAAAGCTGGCGATGAGTAAGGGCTTCGCTCGCTCAGTCAAACCGCCTTCGGCGGCAAGGTTGAAATAGCGCTCCAGGCCGCGGCGATTGTCGTCGTCGAAAGTGTAATCGATGTTTTCGGTCAGATACCGCGCAATCTTTGCGGCGGGAAGATTCAGCTCGCGAGAGGCTTCCGCGCTGATTTCATGGAGATGCTGCGCCCCGAAAACGAGTGAATCCTGAAAATCGCGGACCACATCGGGGGTAATGGCGTTGGGGCGAGCCGCCCACACGGCAAGCACCGCGGGGAGATTCGTGAGCGCGCGCCAATTTTCTACGATGTCGTGAAGGAACAGTGGCGGCCCCGGGGGCAAGCCGCCAAATTCGGCAGGGATCTGAAGTTGACCTGCGGCATCGCGCCTGGCACTGGATTCCGAGTTGATCGCCAGGCGCAACGCTGGATCGCCGATGATCAGCGCGGCGTCGGCGTTCTGCAGCATGGCCGGAAGGTCCGGATCCGCTTCGAAAAATTCCGGCGAGATGCGCCAGTGCTTCTCGCAAAGAATCCGCACCAGGGCCTGAGTGCTGCGCGAACTGCGATCGAGAGCGATGCGGGCCACCTCGCGCATCGGCGCCTTCGAAACGAGAAGGAGGCTGCGCACACTTTTCTTGGAGGCGATGCAAAGGCCGGGCAACACCACCAGATCATCGATGCGCTGAAATTCGATGGCGGGAATGATCGCGATGTCTACCTCGTCGGCGCGAAGCTGCTCGGCGCATTGTGAAGGCACGGTGAACGAAAGCCGGTACTTGCCTTGAAGCGGACCGTGGGTGAAGCCGCGGGCGAGAGGAGCGGTGTTGAGATATTGAACGACGGAGATACGGAGCGATTTCACGTAATTTCAACCCTGAAAACAGCCCATTCAGTATAGCAAACGCATTGGATTGACGGGCTTTGCGGAACATTCAACGCCTTCGAAAAGCCGGAAAGGCTGTCCAACACCGCATCCCGAATCCGTGACAACCGCGCCATCGCCATCAAGGAAGGAAGAGAACCGGATATTTTGTGTTTCCCCACTCATCTGCTAGAATTAAGGTTCTTGTTTTCTATCCTTTGAAGCTTAGGATGTGCACATCATGGCATTGAAGTGTGAAATCTGTGGCAAAGGGCCCAGCTACGGCAACGTGGTCAGCCACGCGAACAATACCCGGCGTCGCCGGTGGAATCCCAACCTCAAGAGCGTCCGTGCGGTGGTCAATGGTGTGCGCAAGCAGATCAAAGTCTGCACAGCGTGCATTCGTTTGGGCCGCGTGAAAAAAGCCGCCTGAGCAATCCCTTGAACTTTTCCCTGAATCCCGCAATCCGCTTGCAGAAGTACGGTGGCGCGGTTCATCGCGGCGCAAGGCTGTTGCGCGCCTCGGTGCTGGCCGTATCTCTTTTTGCGGGATGCAAACAACAGGAACACCATGCGCCAGACGTCTGGGCCGTGGTGAACGGCACGGAAATCAAGCGCGATGAAGTCGAGAAGTACTACCGCACGCGCATCAATCCCGAAGCGCAGGAAACCTCTCCCGAAGAAGTGCTTTCCGGCAAGCTCAACGTGGTCGAGCAACTCATCAATAACGAAATTCTGCTGGAGCGCGCGAAAAAGCTGAACCTGGAAGCCAGCGACGGTGAAGTCGAAGACAAATTCACCGAACTTAAGAGCGGCTACACGGAAGAGGAATTCCAGCGGAAATTGAAAGACGGTGGTATGACCGTCGACGATCTAAAGAAAGACCTGCGCCGCCAGCTCTCCATCCAGAAGCTCTTGAATCGCGAAGTGGCCGCGAAAGTGACCATTACGGATCAGGACGTTTCGGATTTCTATAATTCCAATCGCAACCAGTTCAACGTGGCCGAGCCGCAATACCGCATCTCGCAGATTGTCATCACGCCGCGCAAAGACCCCTTGGTGCGCAACCGCAAGAATGACGACGCCACCAATGAAGCGGAAGCCGAGCGCAAGGCCAAGATGCTCGAGGACAAGCTCAACAGCGGCGCCGACTTCGCCCAACTGGCCATGGACTATTCCGAAGATCCGAACACGGCGGCGACCGGCGGCGATCTTGGCTACATTCCGGAATCCTCGTTGAACGCCCCGCAGACGGACCCGATGCTTAAAAAAGTAGTTCTCGGATTGAAGCCCGGGCAGGTGAGTCCGCCGATCGTCTTGAGGGACAGTATCCGCATTCTGAAGCTCGTGGCCCGCGAAGCCGCGGGACAGCGCGGCGTAAATGATCCCCAAGTGCAGCAGATGATTCGAGACACGCTTCGCAATCGCAAGGAGCAGTTGCTGCGCAACGCCTACTTGGCCGTTGGTCGCGACGAAGCGCACGTCACCAACTATCTCGCCATCCAGGTCATCGAAACCGCTGGTAAGCTGCCCGATGCGGCAAAGCCCAGCAATCCCCCGGCTGCAAGCGCGCCTGTCGGAACCGCGCCGTCTCAGCCCCCTACCACGCCGTAGCCGTCTCGTCAGGCTAAGGCCACTTCTCTCGTTCCCTTTCCAAAACAAAAACAATTCTCATCCTGAGCGGCGTCACTCCACCCACGCCAGAACATCCCCCGCATTCACTGCCTGCCCTTCCTTCGCCTGCAGCCGTTCCACCCTGCCTTTCTTTGGCGACCGGATCTCGTTCTGCATCTTCATCGCTTCCACAACCACCAGCCCCTGACCGGCCTCCACTTCGTCGCCGGCATTCACTAGCAGCCGGATCACCTTGCCCGGCATTGGCGCAATGATCTGCTGGCGTCCTTCGGCTTCAAGCGCGCCCTGTTTCCCTCCGCGCCAAGCGCGAGGATCGCGCACATCCGCCTGAAACTCGTGCGGACCCGTCTGCAGCTTGTACGTGCCGTTCAGCGACGGCGCAATGTGAATCTCGAACGCCGTGCCGTTGATCAGCACAGAAACCGCGTTCGGTGCCGCGAGAACCACATCTGCATCCACAGGTTGCCCGTCGAGCGAAACAGTCCCGTCCTTTTCCAGGTCCACAACGTGCCTGGTCTTTCCAGTGACCGAATCGAGATGGACTTCGAATTTCATGGCTGGCGATCCACCTGCGCGCGGCGCCCTTCCTGTTTCCAGCGAGAAGTCGCCTCCGTATTGGCCTGTCCGTCCCTGGAAGGATTGGCGGGCTGAATGCTCTCCCAATACGCGGCCGCGATCGCGGCCGCAGCTTCCGTCCCCGGACGTGGTGGAACTGCAGGAGGACGCGGCCTCGCCAGCAATTCATCCAGCCAGCGCGTATGGATTTCCCCTCTCAGAAATTCCGGCTCCGCAAGGATGCTGCGGAACAGGCTGACGTTCGTGCGAATGCCCGTGATTGTGTATTCGTCAAGCGCCCGTCGAAGTCGCGCGATGGTCTCTTCGCGGCTGTTGCCCCAGGCAATCAGCTTGCTCAGCAACGGGTCATACTCAATCGGCACAACCCAACCGCGATACACGCCCTCGTCCAGACGAATCCCCGGTCCCGTGGCGATGCGCCGCGCGAGAATTTTTCCCGGGCATGGGAAAAAATTGTTGTCGGGGTCTTCCGCGTAGAGGCGCACCTCCATGGCGTGCCCGCGCGGCGTGATGGTTTCCCACGCGAAGGGCAGCCGGTGCCCCGCAGCAATGGCGATCTGCAGCTTCACCAGGTCCAGCCCGGTGACCTGCTCCGTGACGGGGTGTTCCACCTGCAAGCGCGTGTTCACTTCCAGAAAATAAAAATTCAGGCTGGCGTCGACAAGAAATTCCACCGTCCCGGCATTGAGGTACCCTCCGGCGCGCGCCAACCGCACCGCCGCTTCTCCCATCTTCCGCCGCAGCTCCGGAGTGACCACCGTCGATGGCGCCTCCTCGATCACCTTCTGATGACGCCGCTGCACGGAACACTCGCGCTCGCCCAACGAGACCACTCGCCCGTGCGAATCCGCGAAAATCTGAATCTCAATGTGCCGCGGCGAATCCAGGTACTTTTCCAGGAACACGCGGGCATCGCCGAACGCATTCAGCGCCTCGGACGAAGCGTCGCGCCATGCGGAAGCGAAAGCCTCATCCTCTTTAACGACGCGTATGCCCTTGCCACCGCCGCCGGCAACGGCTTTCAAGACCACCGGGTAGCCCATGGTTCGCGCCAGCGATTGCGCGTCCTCGGCATTCTCAATTGGCTCATCCGTGCCGGGTACCGTGGGAACGTCTGCGCGGCGCGCCAGTTGTTTGCCCGCGGTCTTCGAGCCCATTAGCTCCATGGTTTCCGGTGGAGGGCCGATAAACGTGATACCCGCATCGGTGCAGGCCCGCGGAAGTGCCGGATTTTCCGCCAGGAAGCCGTAGCCGGGATGGATCGCGTCGCAACCAGAACGACGCGCCACATCGATCAGCTTGTCGATGCGCAAATAACTCTCCCGCGAAGGGGCAGGCCCGATCGGATAAGCCTCATCGGCAAGGCGCACGTGAAGCGCTGTGCGGTCGACCTCGCTGAACACGCAAACCGAGGGAATGCCCATTTCGCGGCAGGCGCGCAGGATGCGCACCGCGATCTCTCCGCGATTGGCGATCAAAATTTTCCGGAACATGGTCGATTGAGTAGTCAGGCGGATTCTATCACGCGAAAAACCTGCTCCACGGACGACGTAACACCCAATTGTCGTATTGTGCGTCGTACCAGTAAGCAGCGGCGCACACGAATAGTTTTTCAAAGCCTGCAGGAAATCCTGTAGCTTTCGTTCTAAGAGACGAGGACCTGCATGCGTCTAGCTGTGTCGAATGGGCTCTTGCTAGGTTGGCTGACCGTGGTTGCTGCCGCGGCACTCCCTGCCCAGAAGAACCCGCCAATATCTGTCCCCTTGGACGACCGGGCTTGGCAAATGCTCGTGGAGGCGCTGGAAGAGTCGAAGACTGCCAGCCCAGCGGTTCGCGCCCAGGTGGGGCTGGAGTTCTCGAAGCAGCTTGACCAGGACAACAAGAAGAGTGATGAGCTTAAAGTTTTGCGGGAAGCCTACTTGGCGACGCTGCCAGCACAGTCCGCGCCTTACAACACGATCAATTGGATTCAATCGGATATTCTGCGAACGATGATGAAGAATCTGGGGCCCGAGCCTGTTGAGGAGTTGCTGCCGCGGATGGACGAAGCGCAGCGCGGGCTGGCCTTTGACCTCCTTGTCACGCGCTACACCGCGGACAAGAACTGGGACCGCGCCATGGATGCGCTGAGGCGCGCGCCGGCGGACATGTGGTTTCCATTTTTCCCGGCGGTCACGCTGATGAAGGCCTTACCCCCGCAAAACGTGGCCATGCGTCAGGAGATTTTTGCGATCGCTTACGCAATCTACAAAAAAGGCAGAACCGGGGTCGGGAGTCTGGAGCAAATGATCGAGCTGGATTGGCGCGAATTGCCGCGTGAGCAGGTGGTCGAACTGATTCCCCTCCTTTTGAGGGCCGCGATTCGGGCAGAGATCTATTTCATCAAACGGCCCCCACACGCTTACGAAGGGTTGAAAGCAAAACTGCTTCCAATTCTAAGGGAGTTGGATCCCGCGAAGGCCGACGAGTGGGAGCGCGACGAGAAACAGACCTTTGAGGAAGTGCGCAAAGCGGGACCCTGGCCGAGTTCGGCAGAATCACGTGCACAGCAGTCCGCACTGGAGAAGCCGGCGGAGCCAGCAGCGAATCCTGAACCTTACAAAAAACTGCCGGGGTCACCCAAGCCGCGTGCCGTGGCCGGCTGCCTGGAAAATGAACCCTGGTGCCAACAGAATCGCGTCGAGCATGCACTGGAATCGACCAGGGATCACCTGCTGAAGAACGAAATCGAGTTGGCAAAGGCCGGGATCAGCCGTGGCTATTGGATCGCGCTCAGCCAGTGGAAGCTCGATACCGATCCGCTCGACCCGAACCAGGTCATCAAAACACTCTGGCCATCCACAGTGAATTGGGAAGCCTTCTCGATCATGGCCTCGAAGATTTCTCCGGAATATGCTCTGCAACGCGTGAAGGAAATCCCTGATCCAGAGATTCGGTTGCTGACCAGAACGATGCTCGCACGGGCGTGGCTCGATCATCGGCCGGTCTTTCCTTGCCCGAGCCTTCACAGCAACTATCATGACGAAGGCGCCTGCATTGGATATCAGGCATATATGCCCCGAGAATTGTTCTCCTGGGCCAACAATTGGGATTAAATTTGCTGCCTCTTCCACCTTCCGCGGCGAAACAGCAGCACACCGGCCGCGGCGATGGACGCCTCGGCAATGACAATCGAGAAATACGCACCGCTCGCTTCCATCTTGAACGGAACTGCCAGCGCATAAGCCAAGGGTATTTCCAGCAGCCAGTAGCCGAAGAAATTCACGATCGTTGGGGTAACGGTATCCCCGGCTCCGTTAAACGCCTGCAGCATCACCATGCCATATGCGTACCCGATGTTCCCGTAGCTGATGATGCGCAAGCACGACGCGGCCAGCGGCACGACTTCCGGATCGCTGATGAACAGCCTAACCGCCGGCTCCGCGAAAAACGCAAAGAACACTCCGAGCGACCCAAGAAAAATCATGTTGTAGAGGCCGGTGCGCCACACGGATTGCTCCGCGCGCTCCGGCTGCTTCGCCCCCAGGTTTTGTCCCACCAGCGTGGCGGCCGCATTGCTCAAGCCCCAGCTTGGCAGGATCAGGAAGATCACGATGCGAATCGCGATGGTGTAGCCCGCCAGCGCGGCCGAGCCGAAGATGCTGACGATGCGCACCAAGCCAATCCAACTAACGTTGGCGATCGCAAATTGCAGTATGCCCGTCAGTGAAACGCGCAACAGCCGCAACAACACGCGCAAATTCACGCGTAGTTGCGTCACAAGGATGTGAATGCGCTCCGTGCCCCGCAGCAGCCGGTAGAACTGATACAGCACGCCGATGCTGCGCCCAATGAACGTGGCAAGCGCGGCGCCCGTGACGCCGAGCTTGGGGAACGGTCCCCAGCCAAAGATCAGGCAGGGATCGAGCACGAGATTGATGATGTTGGAGACCCAAAGGAGCCGCATCGCGATCGCAGCATCACCCGCGCCGCGGAAAATCGCGTTGTTGAGGAAGAGCATCACGATGGCACCGCAGCCACCCAGCGCAATGCGCGCATAGCCGGAGCCCGTAGCCACAATTTCCGGCGAAGCTCCCATCAGTTGCAACAGCCGCGGCGCGTAGAACCAACAAGGCACACCGATGAGCAGCGACATCGCCAAACCGAGAACAATCGCTTGCACCCCGGCCACTGCGGCATCGGTGGGATCCTTTTCGCCGATGCGCCGCGCCACCATCGCTGTCGTGGACATGCCGAGGCCAAAGCCGATGGCCACCACCAGACTGAGGATCGATTCCGTCAGCCCGACGGTGGCAATAGCATCTGCGCCGAGCCGCCCCACCCAGAACACGTCCACCACGGCGAACAGAGACTCCAGCACCATTTCCAGAACCATGGGAATGGCCAGAAGCAGGATCGCGCGGTTCAAATTGCCCGTGGTGAAGTCCTGATGCGTTCCGCGCAGCGCCTCGCGAATCGACCCCCAAAAGGTCGAGGGAGGTGAGGCAAAAACAGTTTCCTGCGAACTCATAAAATCCCAACTATTTCTGCGCGAGCCGGTTTGCTATGGAAATACCCGCGCCGCCAAAAACACTAAGAGAGAAGGAAAGAATTTCAGGTCCGCGTCAGAGGCGGATTACAGGACAGGGATAATACGAGGCTGGAACATGGTTCTCATCCAGACGCAAGCCGAAACGAAAGCCCACATCAGTGCTGAGAAGCTTACAGAACATATCTGCGAGTGCCAAGCGCTGGATTCGAATGGATTACAGTTTTTCTATAAGGCTGGCTAATACAAGATCTGCCTCTGTGCGCCACTCCACATGCCAAACGAGAATATGGCTCGAGCGAGCAGTCGTAACAACAAGTCTGCAATTTCAAACGAAAAACGAATAGCGCGCGTAGATGATCAAGACCGCCGATGTGAAGAGGTCAGTGACCATCGCCAGATTCTGGTTTAGGTTTCGCCCTTTGTCCGTGGCGTGGCGGATACCCGCGAGGCCATAAAAAAGAGCCCCCGCAATGGCGACGGGCAGTACAAAGCTGGGTTTGCTCAGCGAAAGAATCCCCACGCCTCCTGTGGCAAGGTTGGCTATTCCAAGTTCCCGCACAATGGGCAGTGTATCATCGTTGCTTAGGCCGAATATCTTCTCAACCGTGAACCGTGGCTGAAATAACTGCCTCACTCCTGCGCCAAACAGCCGCACACCCGCACCCCAAAAGACGAACCACTTCCCGGTCAGAAGAAGCAGCGGCGCTGAACTGTGGTAGAAATAGCGCTCGCTGGCGATGGATAGGACGGGAAGTACGATCATTACGAGAAGAACGGTCAGAAAGTACATGGGAAATCCTCAGTTTAGTCAGAGGGTAGTACAAAACCATTGTTATGCCTCCGATTTTAGAGAGGGATATTGCCGTGTTTCTTCTTCGGGTTAGAGTCGCGCTTGTTTTCAAGAGCGCGCAGCGACGTGATGATGAGCTTGCGAGTATCTGCGGGCTCAATCACTCCGTCAAGGTAGCCTCGCTCAGACGCCACGAACGGGTTGGCAAACCGGCTGCGAAACTCGGCGATCTTCTCCTGCCGCAGTTTGGCGCGCTCGCTGGGTGCCGCAGCGCTGAGTTCACGCTTGTAAACAATGTCCACTGCGCCCTCGGGACCCATAACTGCAATCTCCGCGGTGGGCCACGCGTAGTTCGCGTCGGTGCGGATATGTTTTGATGCCATGACGCAATACGCTCCGCCGTAGGCCTTCCTTGTGATTACAGTAATTTTCGGCACCGTCGCCTCCGCAAACGCAAACAGCAGCTTCGCGCCGTGCTTGATGATGCCGCCATACTCCTGTTGTGTGCCGGGCAAGAATCCAGGTACATCCTCAAACGTGATCAGCGGAATGTTGAACGCGTCGCAGAAGCGCACGAAACGCGCTCCTTTCACCGAAGCGTTGATGTCCAGTGTGCCCGCCAGAAAAGCAGGCTGATTCGCCACAATGCCCACCGGTCGGCCATCCAGTCGCGCGAAACCGACAACAATATTCTTGGCGAAGTGCTCGTGCACCTCGAAGAAGTAGTTCTCGTCCACAACCGCGTGAATCACGTCCCTGATGTCGTACGGCTTCTGCGGATCTTCGGGAACGAGGGTATTCAGCGATTCTTCCCGCCTGTCGATCGGATCGTGCGTAGCGCGTCGCGGCGGATCGTCCAGGTTGTTCGAAGGCAAAAAGCTGAACAGCTCGCGGATCATCGCGCAACACTCGGCGTCGTCGCGGGAAATGAAGTGCGCCACGCCGCTCGTCGCGTTATGCGTCATGGCCCCGCCCAACTCCTGCTTCGTGACCTCCTCGTGCGTCACCGTTTTGATCACGTCCGGTCCGGTCACGAACATGTACGAAGTGTCGCGGGTCATCAAAATAAAATCCGTGATCGCCGGCGAATACACTGCTCCGCCCGCGCAGGGCCCCAGAATCGCGCTGATTTGCGGAATCACCCCGCTCGCCAGCGTGTTACGCAAGAAAATGTCCGCATAGCCCGCCAGAGATGCCACGCCTTCCTGAATGCGTGCCCCGCCGGAGTCATTCAGTCCAATCACCGGAGCGCCGTTACGCATCGCCAGGTCCATGATCTTGCAGATCTTCAGCGCGTTCGTTTCGGAAAGCGAGCCGCCAAACACCGTGAAATCCTGCGCAAATACGTAAACCAGCCGCCCGTCGATGCGCCCGAACCCGGTAACAAATCCATCCCCTGTTGGCCGGTTTTCCTCTGACCCAAAATCCACGCACCGATGCCTCACAAACTTGTCTAGTTCTTCGAATGTTCCTTCATCCAGCAGGATGTGAATCCGTTCGCGCGCCGAAAGCTTTCCGGCCTTGTGCTCTCGTTCGCGACGTTCCGCCCCGCCTCCCGCCTCGGCGTCGGCGGACATGCGCCGCAACTGCTCCATGCGATCGGCGTTGAGCGACGATTCCCACGTCACATGATTCTTTTCAGCCAAGACTGCCTCCGTCGCTAGGATTCGGTTTTGGACCGAAGATCAGCACCGCCAGGTGTGTTGCAAGCCATACTGTGCCCAACAGCAATACCACTCCGATCAACAACTCCGCGGCCATAGCGCCCGCGCGAGCCAAGGGGCGCTCAATCGAGGTTACATACAGGGTCGCGCGCACGAGAATCACCATGGCGCTCAGGGTCATGGCCACGATCAGCACAGCCGTGAGAATCGACAGCAAGACATGTCTCATGTGCAGGCCAAAGCATAACGCAATCAAAGGGAAAGCGGTACGCGTGGATAACCTTCCGAGGCCGTTTGTTCTTGATTTGTGTAGTGGCCGAACTTCAGATCAGTCATCGGCAACACAGGCTTCAGCCTGTGGGTCTGGTCTCTCTTTAGGAGGTCGGAACTTCAGCTCTGACAACTAGGCTCGCAAATAAGTGCTTCAGCCCTTGAGGAATCGAATCTACCGCAACCCCGACCAATCATCCGCTACGAGAATCGAATCGCTAGGATTCGCCGGATCGTATTTCACACTGGCCTGTTGCCCCGCCATCAACCGGTCGAACCGCACCTGGCTCTCCAGTCCCGTGATGTCCTGCGCCGTGTGATACGTCACGCCGGAAATCGAATAACTGTAGGACACCATGTGCCTCGGCCGAGTGTCCGCAAGCGGTCGCGAGCGTGAACTCAGAAAGCCTCGGCGCTCCGCCATTGGCTCGGCTGGCTGTTCGTTTAGCTCAACCACCTGGCCTTCCGCGATTCGCCCGATAAGATTCAGATGCAGCCTGCGCTTCCGCTCCGCTTCTTCCGGATCGACGTTCGGCCGCATGAATGCGAACACGATCAACCCGATGGCGAGAATGGTCCCAGCGGCTAATGCGACCACCAACTTCCAATCAGCAAGCAGCTCTTTCAACCCTCTACCTCTTGCATGAAGAAACGTGGATTGTGTTTGGGATCGAAAGGAACGACGGCGCCGGATTCACCCGGCAGCCGGACCAGAGTCCCTCTTCCCCCACGAACGCTTATTTTAGCGAAAACCCGCCAGTATGTGCGATGTCCTAACGGGAGGCCTGCACTGGATTATGCAACACGCCAATACCAGCCACGGAAACGTCGACGGTGTCGCCGGCCGCGAGGGGACCGACGCCGGCAGGAGTTCCGGTCGCAATCAAGTCACCCGGGCAGAGCGTCATGATCCGTGAAATCCAGCGCACAAGAAAGGCAACTGGGAAAGCCATCAGAGCGGTGCTGCCAGATTGGCGGGTCTGCCCATTCACGCGGCATTCTACAAGCACTTCTCTTGGATCTAGTTCCGTTTCAATATGCGGGCCAACCGGGCAGAACGTGTCAAAGCCCTTTGCCCGCGTAAACTGCACATCCGCTTTTTGCAGGTCCCGCGCTGTCACATCATTCAGGCAGGTATAGCCAAGCACGTAGGAAAGCGGGTCCGCATCGTCCGCCAGATGCGCGCACTTTTTCCCGATGACCATACCAAGTTCGCCTTCGTGATCCACCTGCTTCGAGACCACGGGCAAAACGATGGGCTCTCCCGGTCCGATCAACGACGACGGTGGCTTCAGAAAAACCAGCGGCTCCTTAGGCATCTCATTGCCTAGCTCGGCCGCATGCGCCGCGTAGTTCCGTCCGACGCAAACGATCTTGCTCGGCGCGCACGGAGCAAGCAGTCGTACATTCTTCAAGTCCCAAAGCGTCCGGCCCTCCACCCAGTTGTCCCAGGGCAGTCCGGTAATCTCGCGGACCGCATCAGCTTCCAACAACCCATATGTGGGCGCATGCGCGCGCCCGGCCACGGAAAGAGGCAGAAACCGGCAAAATTTCATGTGAATTTCACTCGCTCAGTGATGTGTATGAGAGCTATTCGTCGCGTACACTCTCCAGACGATCGTACCAATCCAGGAGATGGTGGCAAAGACGAAATAGCTGACCGCGCCAAGCACGAAAACATGGAAGGTGCTGTAGTACTCCTCAAGCAGTACAAATTTGAAGCAGAAAATCCGGTACGTAAGCGAAAAGAGTCCCCAGCCCAGCAGTCCGGACAGCAAAAGCTCCGACGGCGAACGGAAGAACCGGACAACCGGCACGCAGGCAAACAACGCCAGCAGCGCGGCGCCAAGGATGTTGCGCTCCATGGCCAGCGGCTCCAGAAACGGCGCGCGGTTCGCAACCATTAGCCATGCTGTGAAAATGAGCGAGAGAAAAACGCCGGTATAGATGCCGGTGCGCAGAGCGGCATCCCGCAAGAGACCAAACCGGCGAGAACCCGGATACTTGATCATGTCTGGCATGGGTGCTGGACTCCCCCACCAGGTTTACCCCCATTGCTTGAACCCAGTCTGAGTGCAGAAGTTACGGTACTTCTGTAAGTGTGACGGCGCTGGGAGCGCTTTCGTTGCCAGCTCGGTCCACGGCGGTCACTGTGTACCAGTAGCGGTGTCCCGGCAGGACCGTAGTATCCCGGTAGGATGGCGTAAGCAGGAGCGTCGGCGTCAGCAACTCTCCCCGTGCGCTATCACTCTCGCTTCGATAGACGCGATAACCACCCAGGTCGGTTTCAAGGTTTATCGCCCAAGAGAGATCCACGACGGAAGTCCCCGCGCTTGGGCCCGGAAGGACCGCGGCGACAACGTCTTGCGGTGCCGCGGGCGGAAAGATGTCCTTGGGAGTGAGGATGACCGGACGCGAATCGCCGGATTCCAGCAGGGAACCGCCTTCACTAATGCCAGTCCGCACAACATAAGCGTAAGTTCGGCCAAATTCGAAGCTGGAGTCCTGGTACTCTGAGTTTGTAGTCACTCCGATTTGCAGAAGCGGTAGCTTCCACACGCCCGCGTGCAGGTCCTTCTCCGCCGCGGAAGCCGAAGCCGGGTCCAACTCTCCGCGATACACATGAAACTCTTTAATCGGCGGAAGCTCCGCACCCGCCGACGTGCTGTTCGGCGCCGTCCATTTCAGCTGAATGCTTTTCTCGCCTACGTCCGCCGTCAACGTGTCAATCCGCTGCGGCACAGGGTACAAGTCCAGGGACACCTGGTTGGAATCGAGCGACCCCTTTCGCTCGCTGACCCTGGTCCGTATGCGGAAAAGCGCAATCTCCCCGGCGCTCGCACGCAACTCTTCCGGCTGCAAAGGATGGGGATAAGTCACCATTCCATCCTGGACGTAGGTCTTGAGAATCGATCCGGGGACAGTGTCCACGAGGCGGAAAGATTTCGGATCGGTCGTTCCATCCGGCCGAAGCGAACCGCGCCAGACTTCCAGAGTCGGAATATCCGTCAGCCGCGGCCCTAGAGTGCTTTTTGTGGGAAGCGCGAAAGTTAAGAGGACGGCATCGCCAAGTTGCTGTGCCTTCAGGTCCGTTACCGCCACGGGAACCGGCGGAGAGGGCGGCAAGGGCTCTCCCGGCGCACCGCAGCCCGTTGCCATCCAGCAGGAGAAAGCAAGAAACCCGGAAAGGAAAAGCAGGGAAGCGGACAAGGCGGGCGCACCGGGTTTCGCCACTTTTCTGATTTTCATGTTCCGTCGCGTGCGACTAGAGGATGTAACGGCTGAGATCCTGGTTCTTCACGATATCCGCGAGCTGCTTATTGACGTAGGCCGCATCCACTTTGACCGTCTTCTTCTTCAGGTCGGGTGCCTCAAACGAAAGTTCATCCAGCACCTTTTCGAGAATCGTATGCAAGCGGCGCGCGCCGATATTCTCCGTCTGTTCGTTAACGCTGGTGGCAAAGCGGGCAATTGCCGACACCGCGTCTTCGGAGAAGGACAGTTTCACGCCTTCGGTATCGAGCAGCGCGATGTACTGCTTGATGAGCGCGTTCTTTGGCTCCGTCAGGATGCGCACAAAGTCCTCTTCTTTTAAGGATTGCATCTCCACGCGTATGGGCAAGCGGCCCTGAAGCTCGGGAATCAGATCGGAAGGCTTGCTCACGTGAAACGCGCCCGCCGCTACGAAAAGGATGTGGTCCGTGCGAATCATGCCATAGCGTGTATTGACGGTCGTGCCCTCGATGATCGGCAAGATATCGCGCTGCACGCCCTCGCGCGAAACGTCTGGCCCATGACCGGATTCGCGCCCCGCCACTTTATCAATTTCATCGATGAAGATGATACCCATCTGCTCGGCGCGCTCCACCGCGACGCGCGTGACCTGGTCCATATCCAGCAGCTTGTTCTCTTCCTCCTGGATCAGGTATTCGAACGCGTCCGCGACGGACATCTTGCGCTTCTTCTTCTGCTGGCCGAACAGGCCACTGAAACTGTTCAGCATGTCCTTTACGTTCGCGTCCATCTCCTCCAGGCCCTGATTCGAGATGATCTCGAAAGCGGGCATGCCGCGCTCGCGAACTTCCAGATCCACCATGCGTTGGTCGAGCTTTCCCTCGCGCAATTGAGCGCGTAGCTTTTCCCGCGTGCGCTTGTTCTGCTCGCGCTGCGCCACAAGTTCGCTCTCCGGTGTGCCTTCCGGGAGCGGTGGCGGAGGAGGCAGCAGCAAGTCGAGGATGCGCTCTTCCGCGGCCTCTTCCGCGCTATCGGCAACCTCGTCCAGCTTTTCCTCACGGACCATATCAATCGAGGTTTCCACCAGGTCGCGGACCATCGATTCCACGTCGCGTCCGACGTACCCGACCTCCGTATACTTGGAAGCTTCCACCTTCACGAACGGGCAGCCGGCCAGGCGCGCCAGCCTGCGCGCAATCTCCGTTTTGCCCACCCCCGTGGGACCGATCATCAGGATGTTCTTGGGGAGCACGTCTTCCGCAATCTCCGGCGGAAGCTTCTGACGGCGCACCCGGTTGCGCAGTGCCACAGCTACCGCCCGCTTTGCCGCGGCCTGGCCGACGATATACTTGTCGAGTTCCTTCACGATCTCGCGCGGCGTCATCTCGTCCAGCGCGGGGAGAACCTCTTCTTCCTCGGTTCGCCCGTTGCCGTTCCCCGCCGGGAAAAGCGTGATCTCTTTGTCAGACTTGCTGGTCATTTCGTTTCGATCCCTTGCTTGCGCCGGGTGTTGCGTGCCCGGCGTTCCCATGAATTGATGCTAAAAGTGAAAGTTTACCGTCATTCCGAGCGCAGCGAGGAATCTCTCTTCGATCGGAACGGCGAATTTGCTCAGATCTCCTCGACCGTAAAATTCGAGTTTGTATAAATGCAAATCTCGCTGGCAATGCGCATAGCTTCCAGCCCAAGCTCTTTGATGGCCAGCTTCGAATGTTTCAGCAGCGCCCGTGCCGCGGAGAGTGCATACATCCCGCCAGAACCGATGGCGCACAGTCCATCATCGGGTTCAATCACATCGCCATTCCCGGAAAGCACAAACGTGGCCTTCGCATCCGCCACGATCAGCAGCGCCTCCAGATGCCGCAATGCGCGGTCCTTGCGCCATTCTTTGGCCAATTCCACCGATGCCTTTTGCAGATTGCCCGAATGTTCCTGCAGCTTGCCCTCGAAGCGTTCAAACAGCGAAAGCGCGTCCGCGGTCGAACCCGCAAAACCTGCAAGCACCTTGTCGTTGTACAGTCGTCGCGTTTTTCTGGCGGTATGTTTCAAAACGTGGTCGCCGAGGGTGACTTGCCCATCGGCAATGAGAACCACTTTGCTGTCTTTACGAACGCACAGCACCGTTGTGCCGTGCAACTGCGCCTCTCCAGCCCCATTTCGCATCTCCCAAGTATACCCCGACCGCCCACTTGGGTCATGGCGCCCGCTTTAGATCGGGCCTGGACAGGCGCTCCCACGGTTCCCCGTGTATAGCGGCCACAGGTACGCTGAGGAATCGTGCCTCTATGACACCGGCGTCGTTAATTCGCGGAAAGAGAGAACCTTGTACGTGAGCGGCCCTTGAATCGGTGTCTGCGTAACTCCCTGCGGCGCGGAGACCCAGCAACTGTCGAACGTGATCCCGACCGGATTACCACCTCCCGTTTGGCTGAACGACGAAGGACCTAGCGCTGACAGGAGGTTTCCCGAGGCATCCCTAGTCTTCGCAATGAACATCGCGCCGTTGAACCCACCGTTACCGCCCTTCGTTGAAACAAATACTCCTTGCCCGATCACCAGCACAATCCCGTTCCATGACGCATCCGGATCATAAGTCAGTGTCCCCGTAACCAGCAGGACCCCAAAGCCTGTGTTGTGCCAAGAGGTCAAATCGAGATTTCCGTTCACCACGACCGTCATGGGATTGTTCACGTTCATTCCGAGGGGCGTCAGACTCGTGTTTCCGTTCACATTCCCCGCAAAGACCACGTCCGCGCTTTTCGTGATGTCCTGTACCACGGACTCAAGACCGCTTGGAGTAAGCCAGCTCGGGCGGATCAGCGCCGTTCCTGGAGTAGCGTTGATGTCACCGATACTCGACGGGCTGGGCGAGCCCTTCGCCGGTGGTCCGGGTGTTCCCGGAGGTCCAAGGTAGTTTGTTGCCGGAAGCGCGGCGGCCACAATTCTCCCTTGATCCGTATTATTCGTTGCCGCAATGGAATAGGCGAACGCGGGTTTTCCCGGTGGAGCGCACGGGTCCATTCCGTTCACAACGAAGCTGCTGGCACCTGGAGGAGTGAAGCCCACTCCGTTCCCTGCAAGGGTGAGTGCTGCCGGAAAGCTCAGGTTCTGTGGGTTCAAAATGGTCGAAGAGACTTGCGGCGAGATAATCAGCGGAGCGATCACATATTGCAGAAGCCGGCGGCTTCCATCCGGCTGTACCGCGAGGGCAGTGAGCTCCAGGGCTTCCACTGCAGTAGGAGTCGGCGGAGTCGTCGGAAACACCAGTCCCGGTTTGGGATTGAAAGAAGGATCGGTATTCGCCGGGTCATAAAGCAATGCGTTCACCGTGTCTTTCACCCCATCATTGTTCACGTCCAACTGTAGTGCCCACTCTGTAACAGGGCTGATGCGCACCCACTTATACAAAGGCCCAGGAATCCCCGCTTGTGAGGACACCGAGGCAATGGTTTGGTAATTCGTGCCGCTCAAGGACCAGCCGTATTCCGACTGGTACTCCGTGTCCGGATAATTCGCGGGATTGGAACTCAGCGGATCCACCGTCTCGCCTGCCGCGGGATTCACGATGTAGCGCACATCAGTCACACCCAGGACCGGCAGGCCTCCGGACATGGGAACAAAATTGGGAAACGTTGTATTGAAGAAGTTGGCATTCTTCCACAACAGTCTTCCCCGAGCCTCTTCCAATCCGGCCACGGCGGCATAATAAGCTGCCGTCGAAGTTCGATAATTTCCAGCAAGCGCGCTGTCGGTTCCCGTGGAGACCAGCAAGGCAATACCTACGACGCTAATCAGCAGCAGTGCGAAAATCGCAATCAGCAAAGCAGAGCCAGTCTGCCTGGTGTCCCATCCGAGCTGTCGGCGCCCTTTCATCGTCTAACTTTAATTCCAGCTCCCTAATTCACAGGATTCACTCGGTGGCCGCTGCCGTTCAATTCCACAAGTTTCAGATTCTGTGTTTGCATGTCCGGCTGAGGCGTCATTACGATCAACGTAACGGCCACATCGCGAACATTCTGCGGCGAATTGTACGTCCCCGCCAACGGGCACGCCATGGTTCCTGCGGGTGTTTCGCATCTGTATTGAAAAATGGGCTGTGGAAGCCCTCCGGGGAACATCGCAGGATATTGACCGGAGATAGCAGGAAGAAGGCCTGTGTTGTCATTTACAACGTTGGCCAGAAACGGCACTTTGGCAGGCGAGGTCTGCACTGACGAATACGGGTCCGTTCCCGCGCCAGCTTTTGGCACAACCGCTCGGTAAAGAGTGTTGGAGGTTGGATCCAGGTGATACCAGATCCAACTTACGTTGGTGTCCGTGCTCAAACGTGTTTCCACGATCAGGTCATAGTCGCCCGGCGTTGAACAAGTGCCCCCTCCTCCAGTACCGATCTGGCAGGGAACGGGAGGCGTTCCACTGTAGCCCGGACTCCACGCCACCGGAGTGATCGCGTAGGTCTGCGGACTGGTAGGCACCACGGAAAACAAATTCGCCGGAGGGTACCCGGCCATATTGAAGTCCCGCACGATTTGATCCATTGCCAGGCGCGCATCTTGGAACGCAGCGGTCAGTTGTGTTTCGTTACTGTATTTCTTTTGCGAGAGATTCAGTAATTCGAACATCACGGCGCAAATGATCAAAAACAATCCCATGGCCATCAGCATTTCCAGAATCGTGAAGCCGCCTTGCGCTGAACAAGATCGCCTCACTCCTATTTCTCCACCATGGTATCCAGGGTGATGGGCAAGCTCACCGTCTTCATCCCACGCCGGTAAACGCCAACGATGATCCGTCTCGATGTGGTTACCTTGCTGATCGGATTCACCGCTGTATACACGGCCCAGCGTACATCGTATGGCGCGCTGAATGGATCGTTCGGGTCGGTGTAAAGGAAACTGTAACCGGCCGCCGTCGTGGCCGAAAAGTTGATCATCGGCGCTCCTGAGCCGCCGATTGCCAGGGGGCAATTGCCAACACACAGATTTGCCTGCGTCGGGTCCCCCAAGTTGCACGTGTTGCCGATAGGGCAGGTCACACCCGCAGGGTCCGTAAACGTCAGGGAAGTAAGCGGCTGCTCGCGTAGCGTCTCCAATTCCTGTTGCGCAAACACGAGCGCCGTCCCGTCATTGCGATTGTTGGAGTTCATTTGTACGGACACGGGCACAAGTTGGGCGACCGCCACCAGGCCGACAACCACAATCACAACGGCAATCAACATTTCCACCAGCGTGAACCCACGTTCAGTTCCGCTTCGCACGCCGAATTTGCCTATGCCCTTCACTCTTGCCTCAACGCTGCTGTTGCCAGTTTCCCGAAATGTCTGCCGTCCAAATCTGGATCGAACCTGCGGGCATAAGGAAAACCGCCCGGTAACCTGCTTCTGGCGCTAACGTGCTGCTCAGATAAAACACATTCACTACGTTGGCCGGTTGTTGCACCGCGCCGCGAGCGTCAAACCATATGCCAGATCCGGTTGGCGATGGGGCGTTGACCCCATAAGAGCCGACTACTGTCCCGATCAGCCCTCCGGTGCCCGGAACGCCTCCCCCGTCGACGAGACTTCCTGAGGGCCCCAGCAAAAATGTCTTCTCCGTCGGGTCTAATGTTCCATTTTTGATCGAATCTACCCAAACACTTGTCGATCCGGGAACCGAACTTGACGCCTGAATGATGCACTGCACGGGGGTGTTTTCGCGGATCGCTTCATAGCGCGCCAGGCGCAGGATATCCGCCATCTGAGTGGCCGCAATCGACAACTCATACGAGTGATACGCGCGCAGGAACATCGGCAGACCGACCGCCATCAGGATCATGGCGACCGCAAGCGCGACGACGAGTTCCGTGAGGCTGAAGCCGGCGTGCCGCTTTGCGAACGCGCGCACCTAGACCTTTCCCCCTCATGTGACGAAATTGGCCTTGACCGCTACGGGACAGGTTACTACCACTAGGCTAGGCAGGCCCTATAAATTAGCAGGATTTCGGCTGGTTAGATAGCGTTACTGCGCCCAGTACTATGCCTAGTCTTATCAGGAATCTAAACCGGCTTCTGAGCTTTCACTTCTCCGCTTTCGCCTTCTCGCCAGTGTCCTTGTACTTCTTCCGCAGGCCGTCTTCGGTAAAAAAGTCCGGCGGGAGGTTCGGAGCGTTGCTGCAAGTATCGTAAAAAATCTGGTAGATTCGCCGTCCATTGTGTTCGCGGCTCACCTGCTTGGGAGTCTGAATGCCCTGAGCCAGCTCATAATTCGTGTAGATCATTACGTCTTCGTCTTTTTCGCGCGTTTCTTCGTTCGGTGTGCTGGCGATCGTGCGCTCAGGCAAATGCGTCAGCCGGTCCAGGGCTAAACGAACCGTGCGGTCTTCTTCGTCGGTAAAATCGATCCACTCCACTTCGCGCATATCTGCCGTGCCGAGTCCCGCGTAGTGAAGGAACACGCCTTCTTCATCAGCTCGATGTAGCAGCAAGTTCCGTACCTGCCGCTTCAGCCCGGCCTGAAACTCGTCTATCACCGTTGCGTCAGATTCGCTGACGCCGCTCTTGTCCATGGTCCAGCCCTTGTCGCCGTCAAACAACTGGACCACGTCCCCACCCTTGATGGGCAAGTTTCCCCAAAGAACCGCGAACATTCCGCCCTTCGTGCTCTTGACGATATATTCCGTTCGATTCTTGTTCGGATACTGCCAGTCGCTCTTTACGAAGGAATAGCCCAGCATCCCGCCGTTACGGTCAAACTGTGCCACCCGTCCTTCGCATTGGCTCTGCGTCTGATCGCGGTAAAGCCCTCCGCCCATAGCCTGAATGGTTTGATTCAGCAGCTTCCGCGCCTTGGCCTTGTTTTGATCCAGGTCCATGGTGTCCGGGTTCTGCGCCCGCGCCGGCAACACCAAATAACCGACGATCAAAAAAAAACCGAGGGTAGCCAGGGGGCCGGACTTGCAAACCCTTATCCGCACAACACCGAGCCTCCATTTACATTCAGAATTTCACCGTTGATGAAATTCGCCAGGTCCGAAGCGAGGAACAGGATGGGCCCGGCCACTTCCTCCGCCGTCGCCGCGCGGCCCAGCGGAATCACGCTGGACGCCATCTTCTTTCCCGCCTTCGTGTTCAGCACCGGGTTCGACATGTCCGTCGCCACCCATCCTGGCGCCACGCTGTTCACGAGAATTCCATGCGGCGCCAACTCGGTGGACAAGCCCTTCGTCAAGCTGATAATCCCGCCCTTCGACGCCCCGTAGTGCGTGTGAAACGATTCTCCCCGCTGCCCGGCCGTCGAGCTGATCGGAATGATCTTCCCGGACTTCTGCTTGATCATCTGTGGCACCGTGAAGTGAATCACCGAATATACGCTCTTCAGGTTGATACGGATCATCTCGTCCCACTGTTTTTCCGTCATCTTCTCAATGGGCAGATCTTCCAGGTTCCAGATGCCGGCGTTGGCAATCAGGATGTCGATGCGGCCCAGCCGCTGAATGGTGCGTTCCACCAGCTTTCGATTGTCTTCGTGTCTTCCCGCGTCGGCCTTGAACGCTTCCACGCGCGTGCCGTGCTTGGCCGCCTCCTGCTCGATTTGACGCGCCGCCTCCTTCGCGGAGTTGTAGCTGAAAACCACGTCCGCGCCGGCTTGTGCGAACAGTTTGACCGCCGCCGCGCCAATCCCTCGCGAGCCTCCGGTAATTAGTGCCGCTTTGCCTGCCAGTGAAATCATATTTCCCCCAGTGTTCTATCTCTTAAAGTGAAAAGCGGTTGGATCCGGACTAAGATTTCAGCGTGGAAACCCTGCGGGCTCCCTTTGCGGCGGCGACCAGTTCGGAAAACAACCTGTCGGCTAATGGGTCTCCCCCCATGCGTTCCGGATGCCACTGAACGCCAATCACCCAATTGGCGTCTCCGGTCCATTCCACAGCTTCTACCACGCCGTCGCTGGCCTGGGATGTGATCCTCAGTTGTCGGCCGGGCATGGCGACCGACTGGTGATGTGAGCTGTTCACTACAGCCTGTGTCGACCCGGCCATCTTTGCCAGCTGGCTCTCGTGCGTAAAGCGCACGTCGTGCCGCGGATCGTCTGGCGGCTCCGGCTGAATGTCCTTCCTGCGATGAGGGACAATCGTACCGGTTTCGCTGTGCACATCCTGAATCAGTGTGCCCCCGAGATAGACGTTCAGGATCTGGCATCCGTAGCAAATCGCTAGGACCGGTTTCTGCTCCCCAAAGGCATGGCCCAGGATAGCTTTGTCTGTCTCCTCCCGGGGCAGGTCCGGGGGCGCCGATTTGCCACGATTTGAGGCCCCATACTCCGCCGGGTTCACGTCTGCCGGGCTCCCGGGCAGAACAAACCCGTCCAGTTCTGCCAGTTCCGTGTGGAGACCCTCCGGGTGCGCAAGGGATAGAGCAACGGGCTCACCCCCGGCTCTTTCCACCGCGTCCAGGTAATTCTGGAGTTTTGGCCGGTTCCCGGCCTCCTCCTCCTGCGACGTCCGCCAGGGGATGCCTATCCTTGGTCGGTTGGGGCCGGTGAGTGTCATGGAATCCCAAATCGTAACATTGGGCGCAAACCCCGGCAACCCGGCCTCTTTTGACTGCGGCGGCTTGCTTGTCCTGAGGCTCGAAGGGCCGCCGGTTTCTTCCATCAACCGAGGTTGTGTAGCGGCTGCCTCCCGACTTGCCTCTCGACGCGGGCCGCTTCCTTGACCTGCTTTTGACCTACTTCCCTGCCACAAAATCCAGAATCGGCCGCTCCCTCCCGGCCAGTGTCCGTCCCAGCTTCCCCTCCAGATCGAACACGATCACCTCATTCTCTCTCTGACGCATCCACGGCCCCGGCGCATACAGGGTCTTTTGCGGGCCGATGTTCCAGATGCGGCCTAGAGGCTTGCCATTTAGCCAAAGCATCCCCTTGGTAAAGGCGCTGGTGTCGAGGAACGTGTCCAGTGGCGCTGCCATATCGGAATGGAATGAGCCGCGGTAGAAACACGGACCTTCACAGGGCGCTGACGTGAACGGAAGTTTTGCGACATCCGTCATGGGGAGGGAATAAATATCCCAGCCAAGAAGAGGCTTTCCATCGAGCGTGACTTGTTTCGTGATGCCCTTGCGCTCGCCTCGCAGCACAACGTTGAAGTTAATCCGCCCCATGTTCTCCACCAGAATATCCAGCCGCGCCCCGCCAGGTGGCACCTTCAGACGGACGCGATTCTGGCCCAGCCGCCGATCCAGTGTGCCAACCCGCTTGCCATCCAAGAAAATCTGCGCGTAGTCATGCAACTCGTCGAGCACAAGATCGCCGTCCGCCGGTCCGCCAAGCTGCTTGCGATACAGAATGTACCCATACGCCTGATCGAGGTCCTCCATGCTCATCACCTGTTCCGAATGAACAGGGGCGGGCAGCACACTCCACAACGAAACCGCTTCTTCGACCTTGAACTCAGGAATCTTCACGGCAGGTGCGACCGCTGGCACATCCGGCGGCGTTTTCCCCGTGGCCTTGCCAATCACATCGCGAAACGCAAAGTATTTCGGCGTGGGCCGGCCGCTTTCATCCAGCGGCGCGTTGTAATCGTAGCTGGTCACGTCCGGCTCATAGTTCTTGCCATCGCTGTTCGCGCCGTTCATCCACCCAAAGCTCGTGCCTCCGTGAAACATGTACAGGCTCACGGAGTATCCCTGCCGCAGAATCCAATCCAGATTCGCGGCCTCGATCTCGGCATTGGTCACTCCGTGTTTGGCGCCCCAATGGTCAAACCAGCCGTCCCAGAATTCGCTGTTCAGAAACGGGCCATTCGGGCGAAGCTTCTTCAATTTCGCGAACTCTTGCTGTGCGGCTCCCTTATCTCCGCCGCCGAAATTGATTCCGACAGGCAAATCCGGCAGCGAACCCGCGGGAACCTCATCCGCGCCATCGGCGGTATAAAGCTGAGATCTGGTAAATCCGGCGTCGACCAGCATTTTGTGGATGGCCTCCATATACGCGTGATCATCGCCGAAGGAGCCGTACTCGTTTTCCACCTGGACCAAAATGATCGGACCGCCGTTCCCGATCTGCAGCGGAGCCAGTTCCTTCCCGAGCCGGTTCAGCCAGCGCGCGGCAGGCTCCAGAAATTTCGGGTCCCGGCTGCGCACGATGGTGGAGTGATCCTTCAGCAGCCACGCCGGGAAGCCTCCGAACTCCCATTCCGCGCACGCATAAGGGCCTGGCCGAAGAATGACGTACAGCCCCTCCTGCTGCGCCTCGCGGACAAATTCGGCTACATCGAGATTGCCGGAGAAATCGTATTTGCCCGGACGCGGCTCATGCGCGTTCCAGAAAACGTACGTCGTCACGGCGTTCAGCCCCATGGCCTTGGCCATGCGAAACCGCTCGCGCCAGTACGCCCGCGGGATGCGCGCATAGTGCATCTCCCCCGAAATGATCTGAAACGGCTTGCCGTTAAGGAGAAAGCGGCCATCGCGCACAGCAAAGCTATCTTGTGAAGCGCTTTGCGCCATGATTCCGGTAGGCAGAAAAAGGAAAAAAGCGAAGAGGAGAAGAACCACTCGGTTGTGTTGCATGGCCTTACTATGCCACGCATCAAGCTGTAGCGGCGCTTTACGTCGCCGTCTTTGTTTTGCAAGGTGCCTAAAAGCTGCGCGCTCTTTCCAGTGCCAGAGGCACGGCAGAACTTAGCCCAGCTCGCAAGGGCTGGGAAATCAATGGCGCCAACGCAGAGCGCCGTAGGCGCGACACCTCTCAAAAAGCGTCAGCTTTCCGCCCGCCTCACGCCCGCTCGGCCAGCGTCTCCACCCGCGCTTCCTGCAGACAAAACTCGGGCCGCCGAAAAAACGCCGGCAACTCCGCCAATCGCTGCTGCAGCTTTTCCAACTGATCAGCGCGCACCGTCACGTGCCCCAGCTTTCTCCCTGGCCGCGGAGACTTGCCATAAAGGTGCAGATGCGTATTCCGCACCTGCAAAACCTCTTCCGGCTCCGGCATTTCGCCAATCAGATTCACCATCGCCGAAAAACCCATGGTGGCCGTCGACCCCAGCGGCATCCCCAGGATCGCGCGCAGGTGATTTTCGAACTGGCTCGTCGCCGCTCCTTCAATCGACCAGTGCCCGGAGTTGTGCACGCGCGGCGCAATCTCATTCGCCAGCAGTTTTCCGTCCACCTCAAACAGTTCCAGGCAAATCACCCCGGCATAATCGAGCGTCTCCAGAAGTTTTCGCGTCGCCTCTTCCGCAGCCCGTTGCAGACCCGCGGCGAGACGTGGCGCCGGCGCCAGCGAAAGCCGCAAGATTCCTCCGCGATGATGATTTTCCACCAGCGGATAAAAGGCGATCTCGCCCGAGCGCCCGCGAACCCCAAGAATGGAAAGCTCGCGCGTGAAGGCCACGAATTTCTCCAGTATCAACGGCACATCCGGCAGCTCCCGCCGCGCCTTTTCTACGTCTTCCGCAGTCCGCAGCAGCCATTGCCCTTTGCCGTCATAACCCAGCCGGCACGTTTTCAGCACGGAGGGAAGTCCCACCTGCTTCACTGCTGCATCGAAATCTCCGCGTTTCGCAACCTCGGCAAAGTCCGTAGTGGGAATCCCCAGCCGCTGAAACAGCCGTTTTTCCCGCCGGCGGTCCTGCGCTTCTTCCAGCGCAATCGCCGCCGGATACACCGGAACGCGCTCCGCCAGAAATCGCGCTGCCTGCACCGGCACGTTTTCAAATTCGTACGTCACGGCCTCCAGCCCGTGCGCGAATTTTTCAAGCGCCTGCTCGTCCGTAAATTCCGCTGTCACGCGGTGCGCAATGCGTCCCACAGGCGCTTCGGGTGAGGGATCGAGAAACCGGAAGTGCAGACCGAGTGGATAACCCGCCAGCGCCAGCATGTACCCGAGTTGCCCGCCGCCCAGGATCCCGATGGTCATGCGCGCTTTTTCCTTTTCGGTTTTGTGGCGGGCGCGATTACGCTGCTCAGCGCGGCCTTCGAAGGATCGGGCGTACCTAGAACTTTCGCGGTTTGCGACTGCCGGAACTTTCGCAGTGCCTCCCGAATCTCCGCATGCTTGTTTCCCAGAATCGCCGCCGCAAGCAAGGCCGCGTTGATGGCCCCGGCCTTGCCGATCGCGAGTGTCCCAACGGGAATGCCGCCCGGCATCTGCGCAATCGAGAGCAGGGAATCGAGGCCTTTCAGAGCCTTAGACTCCACCGGCACCCCGAGCACCGGTAAAACCGTTTTCGACGCCGTCATCCCGGGCAGATGCGCCGCTCCGCCTGCGCCGGCGATGATCACTTCAATCCCCCGCTGCTCCGCCGACGAAGCGTATTCGAACAACAGATCCGGCGTGCGGTGTGCGGAAACCACGCGTGTTTCGTGAGCCACGCCCAGTTGCTCCAGAGTCTTCGCCGCGTGCTCCATCGTCTCCCAATCCGAAGTGGAGCCCATGATGATTCCGATAAGTGGTTTTACCGAACTGGCTGTGCTTTGTGCGCTGTCTGTCATGGCCGCGGAATCTATCCTTCTTCCTTCTCTCCAAAAAGAGAACGCCGGCCGCATGGCCGGCTTAACCTTCAACGAAGCTCTCATTCTACGGCGTTTTCTGCCCCGCCGCGACTTTTCCGCGCTCCTTCCACGCATGCCTGAGCTGACCGACTAGATAGAGCGAGCCAGTAATGAAGATCGCGTCTTCCGGGCGGGCCTTCCCAAGGGCCCAATCGAGTGCCTCCTCCGCATTCTCAACGATTGTGAAGTGGTTGGCGTGATGGCCGGCCATCCTCGCCAGCTGCATGGCGCTGACGGCCCTCGGCGAGTTTGGCTGCGTGAAGATAACTTCGGCGGCCCAAGGAAAGAGCAGCCCGGTAACTTCGTCCACGGCCTTGTCCCGCATCGCGCCGTAAATCAAAACCACGCGCCGTCCCCCAAAATTCTGCTCCAAAAAATGAGACAGTTCCCGCGCCGCGCCGGGATTGTGCGCGCCATCCAGGTAAACGTCCGGCCGCGATTGCAGCTTTTCCAGTCGCCCGGGCCATTGCGCCTCGGCGATGCCGCGCTCGATGTTTTCATTCGAAATCCGGAATCCCTTTGCCTGCAGCAGCCGCGCCGCCGCCACGGCATTCAGCGCATTCTGTAACTGGAAGCGTCCCGGCAGTTGTGGCGTAATCGAAAATTCCGTGCCGGTCCGAACTTCCGTCACTTGCGCCCGCACGCAGCCGCTCTCCATGCTCTCCTGCTCCATACGAAATGCTTCGCTTGTCTCCACCAAAGGGCACTGCAGTTCCTCCGCCCGCGCCTGCAGAACCTTCCGCGCCTCCGCCATTTGCGGAGCGCTCGCCGCCGCCACGCCTTGCTTCAGGATACCCGCTTTTTCGCCGGCAATTTCCCGCAATGAATGGCCAAGATAATTCTCGTGATCGAAATCGATCGGCGTGACGATGCTCACCACCGGCGTGATGACGTTTGTCGCATCCAGCCTCCCGCCCAGCCCCACTTCAATCACGCCGAACTCCACGCGCTCGTGGGCGAATACTTCAAAGGCCAGCGCTGTGGCGCACTCAAAATACGTCGGGTGTGCCCGCAGCTTGCCCTCCGCAAGAAGCTGCTCAATCACCGCATGGATGCGTGTGAAGGTCTGGGCAAACTGTGCGTCACTGATCTCTTCGCCATTAACGCGAAAGCGCTCGTTGATGCGCTCCAGGTGCGGCGACGTGTTCAGTCCGGTGCGGAATCCTGCCTGCCGCAAAATCGATTCGACAAAAGCCGCCGTCGATCCTTTTCCGTTTGTTCCCGCGATATGAATCGTGGGATACGCCCGGTCCGGCCGCCCCAGCCGCTCCAGCAAAACCCGCGTATTTTCGAGGTCAAACTTCGAAGCCGCCGCCTGCGTCGGTGCGGCCAATTCGCGGCCAAGAGACAGAAGATACCGCACCGAGCTCTCGTAATTCATCCGATTCGCTTCCACCCAGTTTTTCTTTGCTCTTGTAGGGCTCGCCTTCTGAAGGAGTCCGCGAAGTGAGGTACGGTTTTCCATCGCGCCCTTCGCGATGAATCCCCTTTTCCGCGAATTTCAGCTCATCAACAAATCGAGAGTGTTCGAAAGGAAGCCCTTCATATCCTTGCGATGCACAACGGCATCCAGGAAACCATGTTCCAGCAGAAATTCAGACCGCTGAAAACCCTCGGGCAGTTTCTGCCGGATGGTCTGCTCGATCACGCGCGGCCCGGCAAAGCCGATCAGCGCGCCCGGTTCCGCAATATTCAGGTCTCCCAGCATCGCAAAGCTCGCCGTGACGCCCCCGGTCGTCGGGTCCGTCAGCACGGAGATGTACGGCAGCTTCTCGTCATCGAGCCGCGCCAGCGCTGCGGACACTTTCGCCAGCTGCATCAGGCTGATCGTGCCTTCCATCATGCGCGCCCCGCCAGAGCAGGAGACAATGATCAGCGGCTGCCTCGTCTCGATCGAAAGCTCAATCGCCCGCGTCACCTTTTCCCCGACCACAGCGCCCATCGACCCGCCGATAAATCCAAATTCCATGGCGCAGCAAATCACGTTCTTCCCCGCGAGTTGGCCTTCCGCCGTGATGATCGCGTCGTTCATCCCCAATTTCTTCTGTGCATCCTTGATGCGTTTCGAATACGGTTTCGTGTCCACGAATTTCAATGGATCGGTCGACACCATCCCTGCGTCATGCTCTGTCCATTTCCCGTCCAGGAGCATTTCCAGCCGCTGCTTCGAGCCCATCCGGAAATGAAACTGGCATTTCGGGCAAACCAGCAGGTTCTCTTCCAGGTCCTTGCGAAACACAATCGCGCGGCAGGACTCGCACTTCGTCCACAATCCTTCCGTGCGAACGCGGCGCTCTTCCGGCGGCGTCGGCTGCTCAATCGGTTTTTTGTCTCGTTTAAACCAAGCCATAGCAGACTAGTTTTCAGTTCTCAGTCAAAATGCTCGTTCGCTAACAGTTCTTGTATGTTCTAAGTTTTAAGTCTTAAGTTCTAAGTTCGCCAGTGAAGATGCCTGTCCGTCTCTCAAATTCCCAAAACCAGATATGAATCCTCTTCGAACTTCACACTTCAAGCTTCTGACTTAAAACTTAGAACTTATAACTTAAATCTCTTCCTGAACTGACCACGGACAACTGCAAACCTCAATAATCAATCCCCCGCTGCGCCAGTATACCCTTGGTGTACGGGTGTTTCACTTCTTTCATTTCCGTCACCAGATCGGCCTGTTCCACCAGCAGCGGATGTGCATTCCGCCCCGTGCAAATCACATGCACCTGCTCCGGCCGTGTTTTTAGCGCGTCCGCCACCTTCTGCGCGTCCAGCATCTTGTAGCTTATCGTGTAGTTGATCTCGTCCAGAATCACCAGATCGTACTTCCCGCTGTAGATGGCCTCGCGTCCTGTTTCCCAGCACTCTTCCGCCATGCGGATATCCTCGGGATCCGTCTCCGCGCCTCCGACCTTCACAAATCCTCGTCCCATCGGCCGAATTTCAAACTTATCGTCGCCGAGCATTTTCGCCGCGTCCAGTTCGCCGTAGTGCCACGAGCCCTTGATGAACTGCACCATCAGCACACGCAAGCCCTGTCCCACCGCGCGAAACGCTGTGCCCAGCGCGCAAGTCGTTTTTCCTTTGCCGGGACCGGTGTAGACAATCAGCAGGCCTTTTCCTTCGGGCATCGTTTCTATCCTCAGTGCGGCGAGCGTGGGCGCGGTGGAAGAATCCCAGTGTGCGGAGTAACCTGCGAAACGTCAAGTTAACGTGGGGAGTCGTTCGTGAAACTACAATCCCAGTTTTTTCACCAGCGCGCTCGCGATCAGCCGGATGTGCTCCAGCGCCACCTCGCCAAGCGCGCGATTAGACGGCGTCTTCTTGTCGCTCAGTACGATCCACAATCCTGGTCGATACACTTCCTCATCGCCAGGGCAGATCGCGCCCGTCAACTGAACGATTTCCAGCTGTGGAACGCCGGTCAGGTCCAGGTCCACCAAATGCGTGGTGTTGGTCGTCGTCGGCGGATGTGCAACGAGGTCCGTCAGGATACCCCTGGCATCATCTACCAGGTCCCGGAAGCCTTGCGACACCAGGATTCCATCGATGTCTCGCGGCGTAGGCTGTTCGACCTGATCCAGGTCGTAATCGGGCATCGGCTTCGTCAGCGGAATTTCAATGGCTACGGAAGGTTTGTTCTTGTCCGGGGCAAGGCGCATGGGCATCCAGTGTCCCGCGCCTCGACAATTCGCGCAACTCCCAAAAAATGTACTCTACCTCAGCATAGGCTTTAGCCTGTGCCTCTGACTTGGCAGGGACGGCCTTCTGAGGTCCCACCCGCCTCCCGTCCTCACTTCGGATAAGGACTCCCCGAAAGAATCGCAAACGCCCGGTAAATCTGCTCTGCCAGCATCACCCGCGCAAGCTCATGCGAATACGTCATCGCACTCAATGAAATCTTCTGTTTCACACGCTCTCGCATCTCGTCCGGAAAACCATCCGCATCCCCACACACAAAAATAACTTCTCTCGTGCCGCGGTCCCGCTGCTCCCCCAGCCATTTGGCGAACGCCGCTGAATCGTACACCTTGCCTCCAGCATCGAGCAGCATCGTCGTCGCCGTGCGATCCGCGTCCAACCGCTTCAACGCAGCCTCTCCGTCACGTACTTCCGTCACTTCGATAGGACAAGCCCGTCCAATGCGCTTCACGTAATCCGCTAAGACGGCAGTCATCTCCGGCCGCCGCGTTTTGCCGAGCATCAGAAGACGGATTTTCATGTGGTGGAGTGTAGCTCAAAGAAGAAAAGACTAAGAAGTGCAAGACTCGAATAGTGCAAACGTACCGAAGCTAAACAATCAAGGTTGCAGGTAATTTTCCCCCGCCAACGGCCGTCTCTGTGGCGACTCCGGCTCATCCGGCAGCACCAGCGACGGCGCCGCACGCCACAACCGTTCCAGATCGTAGTATCGCCGCGCCTGCTCCCCAAACACATGCACAATGAATCCGCCGAAATCCAGCAGCGCCCATTCCGCCGAGCGATGTCCTTCCCGATGCTGCGGCGAGCGCTTCAGCTCCCGGTACAGCACTTCTTCAATCTCGTTGCAGATGGCCTGAAGCTGCGGCGTGCTGTAACCTGTGCAAATCACGAAATAATCCGTGAACGCCGCGTGGCCGTTCAGATTGAGCACGGTGATGCCGCCGGCTTTCTTGGTTTGCGCCGCCTGGACTGCCAGGCGCACGCCCTGGGGGAGCGATTCCAACTTCACCTGTACAAACCCTGCTTTAAAATGTATTCCTCCACGCGGGCGGAGACAAGCCCATGGATCGACTGCCCGCGATTCGCCTTCCGTCGAATGTCCGTCGCGCTCGCTTCACTCGAGACGTTCTCCAGCAAAAACACGGTCGTGCGCTGCAGCCGCGCAACCACCGGCGAGCCGTGTGCCACCGAATCTTCTTCTTTCTTGTCGCGCATCGCGTCTGGCGCTGCGTGCAGGTCCGGCGGAATCACCAGGCGCAGCGCCTCCAGCCGGATTCCCGGCCGGTTCGCAATCACAAAATCGCACAGCCCCAGCAGTGCCTCATATTCCTTCCACATCGGAATATCCAGGAACGCGTCCGCGCCGACGATGAAAAACACGCGATCGCCGGGAGTGTTGTATGTGTGCCGGAAATAGCGCACCGTATCGATCGAATAGTGCAGCTGCGTGCCGCTGAAATCCTCGCCCGCTTCAGCCAGTGACGGCACAAAATGCGGATGATCGGCGCACGCTAGCGCCACCATCGCAAACCTGTGGGGAAATGGCGCCAGGTGCTGCTTCAATTTATGTGGCGGCCGGCTGGCGGGGATGAAATGTATCTCATCGAAATTAAAACGCCGGTCCGCGGCGCGTGCCACGGCAAGATGCCCGGAGTGGATGGGATCAAACGAGCCGCCGAACAGCGCAATGCGCCGTGGTTGCGTTCTAGCCGCTGTGCGGTGAGCTTGCGCTGTCGTCAATCCGCCTCCCTCCAAGGCACGGGCCTAAATTCTCTCACGAAACCTCTTTCCCGAAACAGGCTTCATTCTTCCGAATCGTCCAGAATCTCCGCGCCACCCGCATCCTCCGCTTCTTGCACTCCATTCACTTCCTTAACCTCGCTCTCATCTTCCATCTCTTCCTTTGGAATGCGTTCCAGCGCGTCCGCGATCGCGCGCACCAGCTCCTTTACGCCTTCGCCTGTGGCTGCGGAAATCGCGTGAAATTCCAAACCCCGTTTCTGGCAAAACCCGCGCAACTCTTCCAGCTTCTCGTGGTCGCTCGTGGCATCGAGCTTCGTGGCTACCACGATCCGCGGCTTCCGCGTCAAGGTTTCACTGAACGCCGCCAGCTCGCCCTCGATAATTTCGAATGCCTTCACCGGATCCATTTCAGCCGTGTCGCTCGTATCGATCAAGTGCGCTAGCAGTCGCGTCCGTTCCACATGCCGCAGAAAACGAATCCCCAGTCCCGCCCCTTCGCTAGCCCCTTCGATCAACCCCGGCAGGTCTGCGACGACAAACGTCCGCCCCAGTTCCGTCCCGTGGCCGTCCGTTCCGCCGTCGGCGTTCACCACGCCCAAATGCGGCTCCAGCGTCGTGAATGGATAGTTTGCAATCTTCGGCCTCGCTGCGCTGATCACGGAGATCAACGTGGATTTCCCGGCATTCGGAAAGCCCACCAGTCCCACGTCGGCTAAAAGCTTCAGCTCCAGCCGCAAGTGACGCTCTTCGCCCGGCTCGCCCTCTTCCTTTTCCCGTGGCGCCTGATGCCACGGCTTGGCAAAGTGCTGATTGCCCCTTCCGCCATTGCCTCCTTGCGCCACCAGAACCCTCTGCCCCGGTTTCTTTAAGTCGGCAAGCAGCTCCGAGCTGTCGCTGTCGAACACCAGCGTTCCGACCGGCACCTTCAGGATCAGGTCTTCGCCGGATACGCCCGTGCAGTTCGAGCCTTCCCCATGCCGCCCGCGGTCCGCCTTGAACTCTCGGTTATAGCGGTAGCGCAGCAGCGTGTTGTCGTTCGGATTCGCTTCTAGATAAACGCTTCCGCCGTGGCCTCCGTCGCCGCCGGATGGCCCGCCTCGCGGGACGTACTTCTCCCTCCGGAACGCCACGCAGCCGTTCCCGCCGTCTCCGGCCTTCACCGCAATCTTTGCTTCATCGACAAACATGCTTTCCTAATTTTTCTGCGGCTCTTTCGGCAAAAAGCCGAGAGACAACAGGAATTGATCCAGCTTCAAGAAGGCATCGTACTTTGCCTTCGGATCGGTTTTAGGTTCCGATCCGGGCTTCGCGGGCGTCTCCAGCATATGTCCGACGCCAAGAAAAATCTCCACCTCGCAGCGATTGTGAGCCTGCTTCATCTTCTCGCAATAATCGATCAGCGATGCGCTTGGGACAAACGCGTCGAGTTCGCCGGTCAAGATCATCATCGGGGGCATGCCTTTACGGACGTTCTGCAAGACGGAAATGCTTGCGAAGTCCGTCCGCGTCCCTGCCAGTTTCTTGAACCGCTCGTTTTGCTCGATGTTCAGAGCCGGCGATAACAACGCCACCAAATTTGGAACCGAGCTCACCTCCTCTTTCGAAGGGCTGTCGCTGATGATTGCCGTGGCAGCCGCCAAAAGCCCTCCCGCGGATTCGCCGTACACAGCAATCTTCTTGGGGTCGACATTCAAAACCCCGGCCCGTCCGCGAACCCAGCGTACCGCGGCCTTCGCGTCTTCCGCTGCGTCGAATGGCGTGACTGTCTGGCCGTCCGACAATCGATAATCCACGGAAATGCCCACCATGCCGAGCGACGCGAAATAGCGCGCCATGCCAAAGCTCCACTCCGCTGAACCTGTGCTCCATCCCCCGCCGTGAAACGCCAGCATCGCCGGGCGAGGGTGGTGAAAATCGGTGTGGACAGGTTCGAAGACATAAAGCTTCTGCTCTTTGCCGCCGGCCTGCCCGTAGACGAATGAGTCCGGCTGGGATTCCGGCCCCTTGTCGGGACTGGTCTGCGCGCCAGACACAAATGCCGCGGCCAGGAAGAAACCACTGCTCAAAATGAGAGGAATTAACCGTCGCATAGCAGAAAAGAAAAGGGCGGAACCGTTCCGCCCTTTGCGATCTCGAGCTGCCCTGATCCTACCTGCCTCTTAGTTTGCGGCCTTCGCCGTCTCCACCGGTTTCACGTTGACGAACCGCCCGCTCCGGCCGCGGTCCTTGAACTCCACATATCCGGTCACCAGCGCGAACAGGGTATCGTCCTTCCCCTGCGCGACGTTTTCACCGGCGCGGTGCTTCGTGCCCCGTTGCCGCACGATGATGGTCCCCGCATTGACGAGCTGGCCTCCAAACCGCTTTACGCCCAGTCTCTGTCCGTGTGAATCGCGGCCGTTTGTTGACGAACCGCCGCCCTTCTTATGTGCCATGACTCAATTCCTCTCCGCTAAACTTGTCGCCCAAACTCGCCAGGCTTCATAAACTGCAGAAGCTCTTTGGGTCTTGGACTACAGAAAAAATCTTTCCACGTGGCCCCAGGATAGCTCTTAGAAGGTGCGGGCTTTAGCCCCTGAAGATCCACTTCCCGAGCTTTGACTCCTGAATCCCTACAGCTTGATTTCGCTGACTTGCACCGCCGTGTAGTCCTGCCGGTGGCCCCGTTGAATCTTGTACTGGTTGGTCTTCTTGAACTTCAGAACGGTGAGCTTCTTCGCCCGGCCCTGTTCCACGATCTTGCCGGTCACCGTAGCCTGGGACGCATCTGCCCCGGCCAGCATTTTCTTGTCCTCGGTCTGGACCGCCAGCACGGTTCCGAATTTCACCTGTTCGCCCACATCGCCCTTCACGCGCTCGATGCGGATGGTGTCTCCGGGTGCGACACGATACTGCTTTCCCCCGGTCTTGATAACGGCGTACATCGCTCCTCCAAGGCTTAAGACAAACTATAATTATACGGGTCGCCCCCAACCACCGTCAACGAGTCGTTCGATTGGCCAGTAGCGACTATTCAGTTTCCTGACGATGGGAGGCCTGCCCTGACGCAGGGAGGGAAGGGACCCGTGGCTTCCTCTTGGGTCTGTGGCGGCCGCCTTCCGAGGCGGGCGCCTTTCTCTTACTGCTACTGAGGTGCGCTGCCGCACGTAATTCCGCCGTCCCAAAGTTTTTACTTGACAATTATATACTAAGAAAATAAACTTCACGCAAGTTCTTGTGTCGTTACTTCGGCTCGCTCCTCCACCGCCAATCCCCTAACTCCCTTGCAATGTACACTTAAGTAATTTGGCCTCTGTAACCCCATTGGAATCTGCACTTGCATATCATTATCGATCGAAAGGGTTTATATCCCCTTTAGAATGCGCACTTACAGACCCTGTTTTCGCTAATCCTTTTAGAATCAGTACTTACGCAAAAACGAAATTTTCCTAGTTTTGTTAACTACGTCGCTATTCGCTGTGCATATGCTGCCGCGCCTGGCTCACCGCGTCTCCGTCATCCTTCTTCAGTTCTCGGAAAACAATCGTAGAAAGCACCGTCATCGCCCCCAGCACATAGAATGCGCGGTGCACGCCGTGAATAAAAACCGGCGGGTTCGAACGAAGCCTGTCCGGTAGGAAGAACACCGTCACAAGAGACGCCGCCGCCACCCCGAAGCTCATGGACATCTGCTGCATCGTGCTCGCAATCGAGCTGGCGCTGCTCGCGTCCTCCTCCGAAATATCCGCGTACACCAGCGTGTTCATGCTCGTGTATTGCAGCGAAGTGAAAAATCCGTAGCTGAACATGATGCACACGATCAGCCACACCGGCGTGTCTAACCCGATCGTGGAAAACAACAGGATAAGCACGCCAATGATGATCGTGTTGGACACCAGCACGGCGCGATACCCAAAGCGTCTCAGAATTTTCGGCATCATCACCTTTAAGCTGATGGAAGCGACTGCCTGCGGCATCATCAACAAGCCAGACTGGATCGGGGTGAATCCCAACCCGACCTGATACAGCAGCGGAAAAAGAAACGGGATGCCTCCAATCCCCAGTCGCGTCACGAAACTCCCGGTTACAGCCGACCGAAAAGTGCGGATGCGGAACAGCGCCAGGCGCAGCACGGGATGCGCAGTCTTCGTGGCGTGCAGACCATATCCGGCCAGGAGCGCCAACGAGAGCGCCAGCAGGCAAAGCACTTCCGTTGTCGAAAGCGTGTGTTCGCCGAAAACCTCCAGCACGTAAGACAGCAGTGCCACGCCGGAACCAAACAGAATCAGACCGATGATATCGAGAGGCGCTACGTGGTCTTCGCGATAATCCGGCAAGTGCCGGTATACCAGATACAATCCCATCAGTCCGATGGGAATATTCACGAAGAAAATCAGCCGCCAGTGAAAATATCCGACGATCAGCCCGCCGGCGATCGGCCCCAGCATCGGGCCAATCAGTCCCGGGATAGCGACGAAGCTCATCGCGCGAACGAGTTCTGACTTTGCGAAGCTCCGCACCATCGTCAGCCGTCCGACGGGTACCATCATGGCCCCGCCGCAGCCCTGCAGGATGCGAAATGCCACCAGCTCGTGAATGTGGGTCGATACTCCGCACAAAATAGATCCCAGCGTGAACACACCGATGGCGGAGGCAAACACCCGCCGCGTCCCGAACCGGTCCGCCATCCATCCGCTGATCGGGATGAAAACCGCCAGGCTGAGCGTGTAGCTCGCCAGCACGGACTTCATGCTGAGCGGCGCAACGTGGAGCGCCGCGGCAATCGTCGGAACCGCGGTGTTCAGGATCGTCGTGTCCAGCGACTCCATGAAGAACGCCACTGCGATCATCCACGGCAGGAGCCGCAGCGTGGCAGCAGAAAGTTCCGGCTGCGCGGACTGTAAAGAAGGAGCTTGAAGTGCGGTTGGCAGGTTCATATGCGGGGCGAGCAGTTTCTCAGAAATCGAACCGGTAACCCAGGATCATCTTCGCGATCAGGTGATCCGTGGAGCGCGTCAAGCCTACCCCAACGCCGAAATTGATCTCCCACTTCGGAGACAAGTTCAGGTCGATCGCCGGAAAAATTTGATGTTCTTGATCGGGGACCGCATAAAATCCTGTTACCGGGCCCACCGATCCGTAATACTCAAATCCTCCCGTAATTTTCGGGGTGAAGTCATAGCTGACTTTCACGTCCGGGGAAAACACAAATCCCTGGTTCGCCGTCAAGCCGTGGATCGACTTGTCGAGCGCGCCGTTGAACGCGAAATACCATCGTCCATATTGCTTGTCCACAATTGGCCGTATTTCGTACGTCCAGGTGTCGGTCGAAAACTGGCTCCTTTGATAGCCAATCTCCTGCGAAAGGCTCAGCCCCACGGGCCAGTTCCATTTCTTGGGTATGCTGAAGCGCGGTCGGATGTGATCGCCGACCCAGTCGATGCCGTAGCCGTTTTGCTCCGACGTGAAAACATAAAAGCCGGTTTCGAACCAGTCGGAGAACCCGTGTGTTATTTCGATGGTCTCGTGCAATTGATGATTCGTGGGGTACAGGCCGTCAACGGAGGTTTTTGTGCCCTGAAACGTGAAATTGCTGTGCAGCTCCAGCATGGTGTGACCTGTTTCCACAAGGTCCGAGCCATACACCTGAATTTCGTAATTGTTCTGCCCGCGCGTTGGACTTGCGCCCAGAAAGAAAGCCCCGATCGTTGCAGCTCCCATCAGGAGTCGTTTGCCCGCTCTTATCCGCAAAACCCCACCATCTCCCTGGCACACTCCACTGCGTTAGATGAGCTGAAAAGAAGCCAAGTTTACATTATTTCTGTGAACGGGATGCGCACCGGCATTACGCGTGAGGATGAGACTTGTCGTAGATATCCATCAATTGCCGGATCGAGGCATGCGTATATTTCTGGGTCGTCGACAGGGATTGATGCCCCAGCAATTCCTGAATGGCGCGAAGGTCCGCTCCATCAGCGAGCAAATGCGTTGCAAAGGCGTGCCGTAGGGAGTGCGGGTGCAAATCCCAATTGATGTTCACCAGCCGCACATATTTCTTCACGATCCGCCCGACGCTGCGCTGCGTCAAACGCCTTCCCAGGTAATTCAGGAAGACCGCTTCCGGATTCGTCCGCCCCGGATTCGCTCGGTTCTCCCGCAACAGCCTCTCACGCACGGGCCAATAAAACGTCAGTGCCTCCGCCGCCTTCGCTCCATACGGCACGATGCGCTCTTTTCTGCCTTTGCCCGTCACGCGTACGACGCGGTCTCTTTGTTCCATATCCAGAAGATTCAGTCCCGTCAATTCGCTCACGCGAAGCCCGGCAGCGTACAGCAGTTCGAGGATGGCCCGGTCGCGGCGCAATAGCAGTCCGTCTTCCAGCTTGACCAGCGTATTCGCCGGCTTCACCGAACCCGAGCCCTGCGCTGCTTTTCCTCTTCTTGGCCGCGGATCCTGCATACCAGCCAGCTGATCCAGAAATCCGCTCATCTCTTCCGCCGAAAGCACTGTGGGAATGCGTTTCGGCAGCTTGGGTGTCGGCACCAGCCGCGCGGGATTGTCCTTCAGCATTCGCTCTTTTACGCAATATTTGAAAAACGAGCGCAGCGCTGCCAGCTTCCGGGCGATCGAGCTTTTCTCCAAACCTGCTTCATGCAGGTGGCCCAGATACTCGCGAATGTGATGGTGATTGATTTTTGTGAGTTTCGGTGTGGTCGTTCCCGGCGGCGTCAAGAAAATCTGGAATTGCTCCAGGTCCTTGCCGTAATTCAGGACCGTGTGCGGTGAGCAGTAGCGTACCGACCGGAGATACTCGAGAAACTTGTCGATGGACGGCTTCATCCCGCCTCTTTGTCCAATTATAGGCGCACTCCCACACGCAGAGGACGCACCGGCGCCACCGCTAAGCTGGGGATTGAATGGGTGAGATGGCGTGGCCAACTACGATTTCACCGCCACTGGGACTTCTTCTGGTTCTGGAGCTTTTGCCGGCTTTTCTTCAGGCGCCAGCTTCTCCCAGTCGCATCCTTCTTTAATGCATGCATACACCGTGCCGATCTTGGATTTCTTCTCCACTACAAAAGGAGCCCCACACTTCGGGCACGGCTGAGCGATGGGCATGTTCGGCGTGGTGAAGTCGCAATCCGGATAGCGCGAGCAGCCGTAGAACACCCGGAATCTGCCGCGTCCGCCCTTGCCCATGCTGCCGCGCTTCACAAATTCGCCTTCGCCGCATTTCGGGCACTTGATGCCCATGGTGATCGGCCGCGTGTATTTGCATTTCGGATATCCCGAGCACCCGATGAACTCCCCGAATCGGCCGTGCTTCTTCACCAGGCCATTGCCGTCCAGCGGACACTTCTCATCCAGAGGCTCGTCCGGCTGGTGCGCGATCCGCGTTCCCGCCACCAGGCGTCGCGTGGTCTTGCAGTCTGGATAACCGGTGCAAGCCAGAAACGCGCCAAACCGGCCGCGCTTCAGCGCCATCTCTTTCCCGCAGTTCTCGCAATACTCCACCTTGTTTTCGGCATCTTCCGGAATCTCCTCTGAAAGATCCTGGATGAAGTCGCATTCCGGATAACGGGAGCAGCCCAGGAAAAACCCGTGCCGGCTGATGCGTTCCAGCAATTCGCCCTGGCCGCACTTTTCGCACTTCTTTCCCGTCGGGATCCCGGCCTTGTAGGAAATCATCTCGTCGCCGGCTTTTTCCAGGTCGATGATGAACTTTTCCCAGAACTCCTTCACCGATTCCCGCCAGGGCATCTTTCCTTCTTCGATCTCGTCCAGCTCTTCTTCCAGCCGCGCCGTGAACTTCACGTCAAACACGTCCTCGAAGCTCTTGATCAGCAGGCCGCAGACGCGCTCACCCAGCATCGTCGGCGTAAAGCGCCCCTGGTCCTTCTTCACGTATTCGCGCTCGACAATCGTGGAAATGATCGAAGCATACGTGGAAGGCCTGCCGATGCCGTCCTCTTCCAGTTCTTTCACCAGCGTCGCTTCCGTGTAGCGCGGCGGCGGCTCGGTGAAGTGCTGCTCGGGCCGGATGGACTCGAGCTTCAGCACCTGCCCTTCGGTCACCCGAGGCAGCGCCTTGCCCTCGCCCTCGTCATCCTTTTCGTCGTCTTCGCGGTCCGCATTCACTGCCGGAATCTGGTAGACCTTCAGATAGCCATCAAACTTCAGGATCGAACCCGTCGCCCGGAACGTATAATCCGCGGCCGAAATGTCGATCGTGGTCTGGTCGTAGACAGCGGGAAGCATCTGCGACGCCACAAAACGCTGCCAGATCAACTGGTACAGCTTGAAGACGTCGTCTCCCAGGTATTTCCGCACATCCTCTGGAGTCCGCGATACGTCCGTCGGCCGGATCGCTTCGTGGGCGCCCTGCGCGTCCTTCTTCGATTTATAGAAGTTCGGCCTCTCCGGCAGGTAACTGCTCCCAAACCGTTCCGGGATCAATTCTCGCACCTGCGCCAGCGCATCGTTGGACACCTGCACCGAATCCGTGCGCATATAGGTAATCAACGCGACCGAGCCCTCTTCGCCGAGCTCCACGCCTTCATACAGTCGCTGCGCCAGCGCCATGGTCCGCTTCGCGGTGTACCTCAAGCGGTTGTAAGCCGCCTGCTGCAGCTTCGAAGTCGTAAACGGCGGCGGCGGATTCCGGCGCTTCTCTTTCTGACTGACGCTCTCCACCTGCCATTTCGCTTTGTTCACGGCAGCCACAATCTCGTCCGCCGCGGCCTGGTTCTTGACCTCGATGTCCTCGCCCTTTTTCTTCGTCAGCTTCGCTTCGAAGAGGGGCGGTTCGCCCGCATCCAGCATCGCGTGGATGGTCCAATATTCCTGCGGCACAAACGCGCGAATCTCCTGCTCGCGCTCGACAATCAACCGTAGCGCCACCGTTTGCACGCGCCCCGCGCTCAATCCTCGCCGCACTTTGTCCCACAACAACGGCGAAATCTTGTAACCCACGATGCGGTCGAGCACTCGGCGCGCCTGCTGCGCGTCCACAAGTTGCGAATCCACCTGTCGCGGCTTCTCGAACGCCGCTCGAATCGCTTTCGGCGTAATCTCATTAAACGTTACGCGGAAAATCTTCTTCGGGTCGATCGGCTCGATCTCGATCTTGTCCTTCTCAGCGGCCTTTTTCGCAGACTTCCCCTTGGCGTTCTTCTTGCCATTGGCTTCGTCGGCTTTATCCCCATTGGCCGTGCCATTCTTCCCGTTATTGCCGTTCTCCTCTTCCGGGACGAGGTACTTGGCCGGTTTCGAAAGCACCATCGCCAGGTGCGCGGAGATAGCTTCTCCCTCGCGGTCCGGGTCGCCCGCCAGATAAACAGCTTCCGCTGTATTGGCCGCTTTACGCAGATCATTAATGACCTTGCCCTTGCCCGGAATGATCTGCAGCGTCGGCTCAAAGATCTTCGGATCGTCCAGCGAAACCGGCTTCAATGGCGGCTTCGGAGCCGCGGCCTTTGCGCCTTTCTTGCTCTTTTTCTTCTTTTTCTTCCGGTTGATCTCGTCTTCATCGACGGGTAGACGGATCCCGATCGTCTTCGTCGGCAAATCCAGCACGTGGCCAATCGACGCTTTGACCGTGTAGTTCTTTCCCAAGTATTTGTTTATCGTCTTCGCCTTCGCAGGCGATTCGACGATGACCAATGATCGTGCCATGTGTTCCTTTGTAACCTTAGTTGCTTCCGCTGGAAGGGCCGGCAGAGCGGTGTGTGTCCTTCTCGCTACCTTTATAAGTGTGCCGTCTGGCAACCGGAGCCCAATTTCAGATGCGAGACGGCTTCCTTCTGATGCATCGGGCGGATGCGCCGGTGCTTCTTCCTTCCCCACTTACAACAGTACTTTCGCGAACTGCTTTCCCGGCAACTGCCGGATGATGCCTTTCATCTCCAAGTCAAAAAGGGTAGCCAGAACTTCGCTGGAATTCAACCCGGACGTTTCCACCAGGTCGTCAATATGCCTCGGCTCTTCGGTGCTCAGTAGCTCGTAAATTGTTTTCTCTATTGGATTTAAGCCTTCCGCAGCCAGCAGATTTCTTTGAACGGATCCGACCGCTTCCGCCTGCACCAAAGCCGCTCGAACCGGGGTTGGCAGCTCCTCAATCACGTCTTCGGCGCTGGTGACCAGCTTCGCTCCCTGCTTGATCAACTGGTTCGGCGCAAAGCTCATTTCCTGCGTCACATTTCCCGGCACGCCGAAAACTTCCCGCCCAAACTCCATCGCCAGTCGCGCCGTGATCAGAGAACCGCTGTACTGCTTGCCTTCCACGATCACCACACCGAGTGGCATCCCCGCAATGATTCGGTTGCGCACCGGGAAGTTCTCCGGCGCAGGATGAGAACCGGTCGGCAGTTCACTGATAATCGCTCCGTTCTCCAGTACCTTTTCAAACAGCTTCTTGTTCTCTCTGGGATAACAGACATCGATCCCGGTCCCAAGGACTCCAATCGCCCGGCCGCCTACCGAAGTGGCGCCGTTGTGAGCCAGCGCATCCACGCCGCGCGCCAGACCACTGATGATGGCAAGACCGCGTTTCGCTAGGTCCCGCCCCATCCGTTCTGCCATCTGCGTGCCGTAGACGGTCGGCCGTCGCGCCCCCACGATGCTCAGGCTTGGCGCATTCAGGATGCTGGCGTCGCCCCGCACATACAGCAGGGCAGGCGGATCGTAGATTTGCAGCAGGGTTTGCGGGTATTCCGGCTCGGTCCAATTAAGGATGCGGCAGCCGATTCGCCGGATCGCGTCTACCTCTTTCTGGGCGCGCCAGAAAAACTGCTTCTTGAAAATTGCCTGCGCCGCTGGAGCGGGCAGGTTGCACGCCTCCAATGCTGTCAGGCTGGCCCGGAAAACGCCTTCCGGCGTGCCGAATTCGCGCAACAGCCGCGCCGTCAACCGGGCCGCAATGCCCGGCGTCAGCGTCAGCGCCAGCCAAGAGAGGGAAGCTTCCGGCTCCATGCCCTGACGAGCCTATTGGTATAGTATCTACATTGTCAAGTCCTGTATTATTAAACAAAATGACTCTTCTCGGCCGCTCTTCGTCCAACACAAACGGTATCCTGAGGCTGCGCTCTTTGCCTCGATGCCTCTATCGTCCGCCACGAATCCGTCCCCCGTAACCCCCTGCTCATGAACGTCGTACGTTTTATTTGCTTCTTCCTTTAAGTCACTTCATTCTTACAGTAGAGAACCTCTTCATGGCCGGGCTCAGCCACCTCTTCTACCCCTGGGGAATCCTTGTCCAGATCATCGCCATCGTCCATTTTGTGCGGCGGCGGCCGGAGAACTATTGGATCTTCATCATCCTATTTGGCGGGATTATTGGCGCTTCCGCCTATATCCTGATCGAGGTCATTCCCGATGCAAAGCTTCTGCGTGGCGTGTTCCAGGGATTCGGGAGGCGTTCCCGCATCCAAAACTTGGAAACGCAGATCCTGGACAATCCGTCTCCAGGGAATTATGAAGAACTGGGCGAACTTTACCTCGAGGAAAAGAAGTACGCCAAGGCGCGCGAAGCGTTCACCCACGCGCTTGCCGCTCGCAGCGACTCGCTCCATACGTTTTACTACCGCGCGCAAGCTGCCCTTGGCCTGAACGATTATGCCGCGGCCATTCCCGATCTCGAGCACGTGGTAAACGCCGATAGCAAATTCGATTACTACCGTGCCGCGGGATTGCTTGCCGATGCCTATGCGCGTACGGGCGATTTGGAGCGCGCCGCCAACCTCTTTGCGCTGGCCACGCAATTCTCCACCACCTGCGAAACGCTCTACAACTACGCGTATTTCCTGAAACTCCAGGGCAACACAGCGGAAGCGCGCGAGTGGACCCAAAAGCTCCTGGCCAAGAAACGCACTCTCCCCCGATATATGCAGCGCATCGAGCGCCCCTGGTTTCGCAAAGGCAGATCCCTGGAGCGGGCCCTCGCCTCCACTGCTCCCTAACCGTAGAGTAGGCGAACTTCAGATCGGTTACGCAGCCACCAAAAAAACTCCGAGGCCGACTGCTCGGCCCCGGAGGCTTAGACTTACTTTTTAGGGTTTAGCGTCGAAGTTGCCGGACTCACCAGCCCCCGTTTTGATCGTGGTCATGATCGTGACCATGGTCATGACCGAAGTCGAACAGATCAAACAGGTCGCCGATCGCGGGCGAGTTCAACGGCACGTACGGATTGTCATCGCGCACGATGGGATTGGGATAGTTGTCGCGGCTGCGGTGGGTCACGGTGTTCAGGTTCCAGTTCCTCTCGATGAACTTCAGGATCGACACGTGGTCGCCATAGTCATGCGAGATATAACCGGCCTTGGAATAAGCGGAAACCACGATGAGGGGGATGCGCGTTCCGTCTCCAAAGAAGTCCAACGGTTGAACGTATCCGGAGTCGTAGTAGCCGCCGCCTTCATCGAAGGTGATGAAGATCGCCGTATCTTTCCAGAGCGTCGGATTCGCTTGCACCGCCTCGACAATCTTCCTCGTGAAGCCTTCAAATAGGTTTAGCTTGGACGAAGACGGATGCCCATCGACGAAGCCACTGGGCTTCACGAAAGAAACTGCCGGAAGCGTTCCGTTGGCGATGTCCGAATAGAGATTCGCGGTGTCCTGGATGTGCGCGTTGCGGATCGCAGGATTGCCCATGATCGAGGTGTCGTACTGAAACGGGTTGCAGATGTTGCAGTACTCGTCGGAGGCGGTGATCGTCTGGCCGAGGGGATTCTTCGAGCCGACAGCGCCGTAGTTGATCTGGTAAGGATCCGGCACATAGTTGTTCCACTGATCGCCGTAATATTTCCAGGAGACGTTGCGCTCCAGGAGTTCGTCGCCGATGCTGCGGACGGAGGACGGTGGAATCGTGAATACAGTGTTGAAGGCGCTGTTGTCGGTGAACGCGTTGTTGCCATTGCCGAAGTAGCCGGGGTTGTAGTTGTTCAGCAGGTAGTAGTGGCCCGTCTCGCAGTGCGGATCGATCGGGTGCGGAAGCGACTGGAGGTACTTCACAACAGAGGCGACTCCGGGTTGCGCCGGGTCCGCACAATTGCTGTACGACCCGCCGCCGTAGGAAGGCGAGCCTAGAGATCCTCCCCCATAGCCGTCTTCGGTGTACCAATTATTGGTACCCGGCGCCGGATTCGGGTTTTCCACCTCGTCGACGGTGCCCTGGTTCGGTGTGTTTTGCGCCACGACAACGTTATGAGGCGGTTGCGTCGCGTGGCCATTGCCGTCGCTGAACCAGATCGCGTCTCCGTGGCCGAGCATGATGTGGTTCGCGCCCGTGCCGCCGTTGACCGACTGGTGGAAGTTATCGCTCATGGAATAGGTGTCAGCCAGACTCTTGAAGTAAGGCGCATCGCCCTGCTGCACGTTGTAGAAGCCCAATGCGGTTGAGCCTTCTCCGGTGGTGGTCCCGGTTGGCGAATAATTGGTTGAGAAGTTGCTCGCTTGCGGCAGGCCGTTCGTTCCGGCGCCGACGGTGGTTTCCACCCAGGAGAACAACGAAGCGTCGCACCCGGAAGGATTTTCCCAGGTGATGTGGCTCACGCTGCAGTCCAGTTGCTGCCACATCTGGTAGAAGCGATGCACGGGGCTCGCGGCATACGAGTTGTAAGTGAAGGCGTTTCCGTTCGTGAGTTGGAACGGCCCCGGCGCCAGCGTCGAGTAGTAGGGAGCAGTGCTATTCACTCCCTTGATTCGCGTGTCCGGAGTCTTCGATGTCAGGCCGGTTCCGCCGGACACCAGATACTGGTAGTAGTCCTGGGGCAAACCGTTCTCGGATGCTTGCGCCAGTTGCAGGCTGTCATTGGGAATGTAGGAGTCCTTCGCGCCGCCGACCAGAGGAGGAGGAAGAATATTATTGGGAAATGAGTTCTTTCCCGGATTCAGGAGAAAAGGGTCGGTGCCTGTGTCGGAAGCGGCCTGTTGTTCAAACTTCGTGAAATTGGGCCCTGGGGTGCCATCGGAGTTGACAATTCCTTCGGACAGAAGATTCCAGACTTTCTGTCCATTCTTTGGAACATAAGTGGCGAAAACGTGATCGAAGCTTCGATTCTCGCCGATGATGACAATCACGTGCTTGATAGGTGTTCGCGTTTGGCCTGAAGCGCCCTCTTCCTGGGCGTTCGCCACCGGTCCACCGATGGAAAACTGGAAGAGAGCAAGGCCGGTCAACGCTATACGCAGACCTTCCAGGCTTCTTTCCTTGAGTTTTCTCAGTCGCATTCAACAACCTCCCGTTGTTTTTGTTTGGAATGTACAAGACTGGGCGTGAGAGAGTAACGCGTCTTTATTTGCTCTTCGATGTTCTGTGTGTGAATGGAAAATAAAACAGGTCAGAAATTGTTGCGGACGGGAAAATTTACTCGAGAAGTTCATCGAAATTCGGACACACATCTCCCTTCGCTCTCTGCGTGGAAGACGCAGCAAGAGAACGTGGGAATGAAAGGAAATTATTTGTGACCGGTCCGGGAAACCCGATTGGAAGGAAGGAGCGACTCCGGAGCGTGTGCGTGGTCTGTGGGTTCGACACGGACGATTCCCATCATGCCTCCATCTTCGTGTTCCAGAAGATGACAGTGATACACAAAGGTGCCGACCGTATCCGGGTCGCGAAAATCCATTCTCAGCCGCACGCTCGGGTATTGCAGCGCGCGCCCGTTGTAGTAAGGGACATTCACCGTATCGCGAAGAAACAGCTCGTTGACGGGAATCCCGGACCAATCAAGCAGCTCAAAATGAATTTGGTGAATGTGAAATGCGTGTAATTCCGATGTGCGATTCTCAATAATCCAGTCCTCCACATCGCCCTGCTTCACGACAATGTTGGGCACATCAGAGGCCGGATCAAACGGAGTGGGTGTCTGTCCGTCAACAGTAATGTAAAACGTGGTCGCGCTGTTTGGGTCGTTAGGATCCTGTAGCTTTTCTGAAAAATACAGTTTGCGCACACGCGTCGGTGTTAGGCTGCCCAGCCACGGCAATGCGGGTGGAGGGAGAGGCTCTGGAGATGCGCTGAGCGTTGATTGCGGCTCCGGCGCATCGGAAGTGGCGACGATCGAAGCCAGCGCGCGATTCGGATCGTTTTCGCCCCCCTGTCCTGTGTCGACCGTCCGCGTTACAAACAGTCCTGGCACACCCGCTGGCGGACCTTCCACGATGAACTCTGCGCGAGCGCCTGGAGGCAGCCCGATGTGGTCGTGCCACTCGATTTCATTCACGGCGGCCGGATTCCAGTTGATGGGCACACCGTCGAGCGCAACAATGCCGAGCATCTGCGGAGCTCGGTTGAAAAGAACCGCGAGATTCAGATACGTGACGGCGGATGCATTCAGCACGCGCCAGAGCTGGCGCTCTCCCGGCTTCATCCTGATGATTGCCGGCGGATAATCCGGATACGGTACGGGTACAAAATTCAGGGACAGATCTTTTGCGGGCTTCCCGAAACCGGTTCCATTGTTCGCGGAATCTCCGTCGCGGTCAATCAACGTCTTCGGCACCACAGGTTCGGATTTCGAAGGCGGCGCGTTGGGATTCAACAAATCCTGATCGCGGATCACAAACACCCGCTCCGGCAGCCCGGCCAGTTTTGGATTGGCTCGTTCAATGCCTTCAACAACGAGCGCTCCCGAGGCCCCGCCAAGAACTTGGCCGGTGCTGAATCCATGAATGTGCGGGTGATACCAATACAGGCCGGGAGGCTCGTTATCGGGAACGCGGAAGCGATATTCAAAAGGCGGATCGTCGGGCTGGATCGAAGTCTTCAACACATCGTCTTGATGGCAGACTGGCGGCACGGTCAGCCCGTGAAAATGCAGGTTCGTAGAAGTAGCAGACATGACGCCGCTCTCGCACGCATCGGAATGTTTGGAGGAATTTGCGCGAAGATGCGTGTGACCCGCTCCGGAATCGGGAAGATCCATCTCGGTCAAATCGTTCTTCAGCTTCAGGATGAGCAGCTCGCCCGGCTTTAAACGCAGGGTGGGCGATTGATTGCCGTTCGGCAGCAGATAGCAGTAGCGGGTTGTACCGTCCTTCTCCTTGTAATTGTGGACCGTCAGATCGACTAGCAGCACGCCGTCCTGGCTGCGGAGGTCCTGCGGCTCGGGAACTTCACTTCCGGTTGCTGGACGCGGGCATGGGTCCGCAACAGCTTCCTGAGCATGAACAGCAGCTGCGCCTAGTCCGGAAAATGCCGCCAGGGAAAAATAGATACAAAGAGTGTGTATCTGTCGAAGAAAACTGCCCTGACTACTGCCCTGTGAATAATACAGAATGGCCCTTGGTCCCATGAGTACCGTAGATTCAAAAACTCTAAGACTAAACGGAGTTCGTTACAGAAATATAAAAGAGCGATAAATCCATCGTCCAACTTCCCACGGACTATGGAAATTCTTCCCATTCGGAGCGATGGTGCGGAAAAAAATTCCATGCTACGATTTTCCCGCGTATCCCTCCCTGGTTTCCTCGCTAACTTTCTTCTGGAGGATCAAATGAAAAAGCTGACGGCCCTTCTTGTATTGGTTTTCTTTGCAGCAGTAATTGTCTACGCGCAGGAGGCCCCTCCGCCGCCCAAGCCCGGCCCGGAGCACGCGAAACTCGGATTTTTTGTCGGCAAATGGACGCATGAAGGAGAACTGAAGCCGAGTCCTTACGGTCCCAGCGGCAAATTCACGTTTACGGAAGATTGCGACTGGCTTCCCGGAAATTTCGCCGTCGTTTGCCACACTCAGGGACTGATGTTCGGCATGACGGTCACAGGGATGAGCATCTTGAGCTACGACTTGATCCAGAAAGACTACGTCTACTTCGAGACCAACAACATTGGCGAGAATACATTCTCGCGAGGGGCCGTCAACGGCGATACCTGGACCTGGACAAACGAAGCTCCCATGAACGGCAAGATTGTCCATGCTCGCTTCACGTTGAAGCAACTGGGCAATGACTCTGCTTCCTACAAATTTGAGATGGGAGCCGGGTCCGATCCGTTTGCGCTCGTCATGGAGGGCAAAGAGACCCGCATCAAGTAAGGGCATTCCTTCTTCGTTCGCAGGTCTGAGTGTTTTTCATCTTCCTACTTCATCTTGGAAGGTAGCTTTAACCTGGCTCCGCCCACCATGAATTCGCCTATTCCTTTATGGTGCAGCGTCCGCGGCCACTTCCTTTTCGGATCAATCCAGGCTTTCACAACCTCGAGGACAAACATGCAGTAGCTCTCGACCATTCTTGTGTCCGTCACGCGACATTCGAGGTTCGCATAGCACTCGGCGATGAGAGGGGCCTTGACCACGGTTGCGGGTTCGGCCGTCAGATGAAACTTCTTGAATTTGTCTACCTTGCGACCCGAAATATTTCCGATAGCCACGACCTTCTTGGCGAGTTCGACCGTGGGAATGTTGATTGCGCATACCTTGGTCTCCTCTAAAGCGTCAAAGGAGAAATTCCGGTTGCTGACGATGCATCCTACAAGTGGCGGCTCGAATTCCATCATCATGTGCCAGGACATGGTCATCACGTTTGCGCGGCCATTCCGCTGCGTTGTCAGCAGCACAACGGGACCTGGTTCCAGCAGGCCATACACTTTGCCTAAGGGATAAGGTTGTTTCTTCATTGCGGCTCAAACCTCCTGCCAAAAGCACGGACCAGCGTTCACAAATGGAAACACGCATGCGGCTCAAACTCATTTCTTGCCGTGTTCCTCAGTACAATCCACTTCATGAAGTCCAGTCCTCGATTTCTTGCTCTTTTTTCTTTTTTGCTGTTTCCTGCTCTCTTTCTAACACAACGAGCCGCGTCGCAATACTGGTCGCTCCAGGACACGACGGTCATCACGGACGTCAACATTGTCGACGTCCGCACCGGCGAGATTCGTCCGGACCAAGTCGTCATCATCGTGAAGAACCGCATCACCACTGTCGGACCTCGCAAAGAGACGCGCTATCCTCGCAACGCTCCCACAATCCTGAATGCCAGGGGCGGCTTTCTCATTCCCGGCCTGTGGGACATGCATGTGCATCTCGTGTTCGGCGACTGGTTTCCCCGCGCGGAAGAAATTTCACTTCCACTCTTTGTCGCGAATGGCATCACCAGCGTCCGAGACATGGGAAGCGACCTCGAAACCATTCAGTCTTGGAGAAACGAAATTGAAGGCGGCCGCATGCTCGGCCCGCGCATCATGACCGCAGGGCAGATGCTGGATGGTCCTAAGCCGCGTTTCCCCAGTTCCATCGCTGTCACGACTCCCGAAGACGGCCGCCGAGCGGTCGGCCAGTTGAGGCAAGGCGGGGCGGACTTCATTAAACTGCAATCGCTCATTCCGCGAGATGCTGTCCTTGCCATCGCCGATGAAGCGCGCAAACAGGAAATCCCTTTTGAAGGCCACGTTCCGGATTCCGTGCGCGCCAGCGAAATGTCCGATGCGGGCATGCACAGCTTTGAACATCTCATCGGCATCTTCGAAGGAAGCTCCCCTTTGGAGGACCAATTTCTGAAAGGCGACAAGACAGAAACAAAATTCCTGGCGAGCTACGACCCTGCGCGTGCGTCCGCCCTCGCCGCCCTGCTGGCGAAAAATCAAACTTGGCAATGCCCGACGCTGGTCTGGGAACGCGGTGGCAATCTAATCGACGCCACAGACTTCAGCAAAGACGCACGGGCAAAATACGTTCCTGCCTATTGGAAGGATGTGACGTGGAAGAGATTCACAGAACAGATCGAGCACGAGTTCAATACCGACGATCTTGAAACGCGAAAGAAATTCATCGAGAAGGAACTGGAGGTCGTGCAGCTTCTCCACAAAGCCGGGGTTCCATTTCTAGCCGGCACGGATACTCCTCCCGGCGTCTACATTTTCCCGGGCTTCAGCCTGCATGAAGAATTGCAGCGTCTCGTAGCCGCTGGTTTCACGCCTCTCGAGGCGTTGCAAACCGCTACGTTGAATCCGGCGCGTTTTTTCAAAATGGAGGATCAGCTCGGCACAGTCGAAAAAGGAAAATTCGCGGACCTGGTATTTCTGGACGCGAACCCGCTCGAAGACATTCGCAACACGCAGAAGGTAACGGCCGTTATTCTCAACGGCAAATATTTTTCCAAAGCAGATTTGCAGAAACTCCTTCAGCGCGTGGAGGAGTCCGCGAAAAAGGAGCCTCCGCCGGTGCAGCGCACCGGCAGCTTCTAGAGCGGGTGCTTCACCTCGCTCACCGGATCGCCAATGCGGATAGGGCCGCTTGAGACAATGTTCGCGCGCAAGCCCCCGCGGTGAATCAACCCGGATAGCACTCCCTTGACCGTCAATCCCTCCAGGTATTGACACGGCTCGCACAAACGAATGCCAACCAACCGTGCCCCGCCCACCTGAAACTCCCGGCCAACCAAGTGATTCAGTGGAACTCCACGAGTCACCACGTTTCGCCGCGCGTCGCCCGGCCCGATTTCAATCTCCTTCTCTCTCGCCAAGGCCTCCAGGGCCTCCGCCTCCACCAGGGTGATCTCGCGTCCCTCGCCCGCTGTTTTCGACCAATGTCCGGTCTGCTCAAAATAACGGTCACCCTCAATGCCGCGCCCGGCAATCGCCGTGGCTTCTTGCCGCAATTCCATGGGCACCCCGGCTTTTTCCGCCACAAAAATCGAAACTACTTCTCCCCGGAACATCGTCCACCTCGCGTTTTAGCGGGTCCCATTGTCGCTTCATTTTGTGCGTTGCCAAAGCTCCATTTTGGCGCGGACATTGTTTCCCTGCGAATGCCTTGCGGAGTACAAGTTCTTTCCTTCACCTGGGAATGATGCTACTTTCCCTTCGCGGTCGAGTTTCACGCGACCGCGACGCAGCGATGCCCGAGCATTTCGTCTTCTCCGATCTCCGCGAGCTATTCGCCAAGGCCAACGAGGAGAAATCCGGCGACCAGTTGGCCGGCATCGCCGCGCGTTCAGAGCGCGAGCGCGTCGCCGCCAAGCGCAAGCTCGCCGGCCTCACGCTAAAGGAAATCGTCGAGCAACCCCTGATCGATCCGCAGAAGGACGAATGCAGCCGCCTGATCCTCGAGACTTTCGACAAGAGCAACTTCGCGCCCATCCAAAACCTGACCGTCGGCGAACTGCGTGAACGCATTCTTGACGATGCAACCGACGAACCAGCTTTGAAACAAATTGGCGCGGCAATCATTCCCGAGATTGCGGCTGCCCTGGCCAAGATCATGAGCAACAAGGATCTCGTCCTGGCGGCCGCGAAGATCCGGAATGTCACGCGCTGCCGCAACACGATGGGTCAGCGCGGCGTCCTCGGCATCCGCGTGCAGCCGAATCATCCTGTCGATGACCTGGGGGGAATCCTGCTCTCCGCGTTTGAAGGACTGCTCTATGGCTGCGGCGACGCGGTCATCGGTGTGAACCCCGCTTCGGATTCCGTGGATACAGTTGCTTCCATCCTTCACGCGCTCGATCGTCTCGTCGAAGTATATAAAGTGCCCACGCAGACGTGCTGCCTGGCGCACATCACGGCGCAACTGGCCGCCATGGAACAAGGCGCTCCCGTGGACCTGCTTTTTCAGTCGGTTGCGGGCACGGAAGCTGCCAACCGCAGCTTCGGCATCTCCCTTGCGATGCTGCAGGAAGGCCACGAGCGCGTCCTCGAACACCACCGCGAGCGTGACGTCGAATGGGAAGGCACGAACGCGATGTATTTTGAGACCGGACAGGGAAGCGCGCTTTCCGCCGAGGCTCACCACGGCGTGGACCAACTCACGTTGGAAGCGCGTGCTTACGGCATCGCGCGCGTGTTTGAGCCGTTTCTCGTCAATAGCGTCGTTGGGTTCATCGGCCCGGAGTATCTCTATGACGAACGCCAGATCATTCGCGCCGGCCTTGAGGATCACTTCATGGGCAAGCTTCTCGGCCTGCCCATGGGTTGCGATGTTTGTTACACCAATCACGCTGCGGCGGATCAGAATTCCGCGGACAATCTTCTTCTGCTCTTGGGCGCGGCGGGATGCAACTACTTCATGGGCGTTCCCTGCGCCGATGACGTGATGCTGAACTATCAATCCACCAGCTACCACGATGCGCTAGCCGTCCGGAGATTGTTTCACCTGAAGCCCGCGCCGGAGTTTCTGGCCTGGCTGGAGAAAACAGGAATCTATCGCGGCGCGGAACCCGCCCTGGTGGATGCGCCGGCGCGCCGCCAACTTATGTCGCAACTGGAGGCGTCTTTGGAGGGAATCGCCTGAAATGGCGGACGAACGCGACGCGCTGCTGGCCAACTCCGATTTGCCGGAGATTGTGCGGAAGATTCGGGCACGGACTCCGGCACGGCTGCTGGTCGGCCGCGCGGGAGCGGCCTACCGCACGGACACGCATTTGGAGTTGCGCGAAGCTCACGCCGCCGCGCGAGACGCGGTCCGCGCGGAGCTGAATCCGGAGCAGGCATTCGGCCGCGAGTTTGTGAAGCGCTGGAATCTCTTCGAAGTTCGTACGCAGGCCCGCGACAAGGACGAATATCTTTTGCGCCCCGATCTCGGCCGGCATTTTGAGGAAGAGTCGCGGCTGGAGCTTGTCAATCGTTGCACCCGCGACATCGATCTTCAGATCGCGATCGGCGATGGCCTTTCCGTCTCCGCCGTTGCCGGACAGGTTCCTCCGCTGCTTCCGCTCCTTTGCGAAGGAGCGAAACAGCGCCACTGGAAGCTGGGCCAAATCTTTGTGATTCATCGTTGCCGTGTAGGAATCCTGAACGAGATCGGAACATTGCTGAGCCCGCGTGTCGCGGTGCTGCTCATCGGCGAGCGCCCCGGCCTTGCAACCTCTGAGAGCTTGTCTGCGTACATGGCCTACCGCCCAGACAATTCCCACACGGACGCCAACCGGAACCTCATCTCCAACATCCATGCGCGCGGCCTGAATCCTGAGGAAGCGGCAGCTCGCATTCTGAATTTTGCCTCTCAAATGATGCAAGCGGCCACAAGCGGCTATCTGCTGAAGGAAGCGCCCCAAATCGACCGGAGCTTGCCGCCGCGGCAATAGGATCCCACATAAAGCCAAATCAAAAAGCGCTTGAATATGTGGAGCCCTCCCGAATGAGCTGGGTGCTCCACTACCACGCGCCTTCTTTTCCTCCAAACCACCACACCAGGCCAATTGTTGCAGTGTTCTGGTTGGTCTTCAGAACACCCAGCGTTGAAGATAAGAAATAGGGCTGGTTGGACCAGTCCTGGCGCCATTCTTCGCGCATCAGAAAACCCTCGGAGAATTTGTACTCAAACGTAGCGGTCACTTCCTTGAGGTCTTGTGTTTTGCCGCTGTACAAGCCGCCATCGTCCGCCAGATACTCGCCGCGCGCGGCCAGGGCGATCCTGGGTGTGAGCTGGTACCGGAAGTACGCGGCGCCGCCATCGGTGTGTGAAGGCGCTGAGTAAGTGTACAGACGCTCGATCACGTAGTCTGCTTCGCCGGCAAGCGTGAGCCGCGGAGTCGCCGTCCAAGTCACATACGTATCGAAGATATGCAACTTGCCGTTCGGCGGATTGGGGATCGGTTCGAACGGTGCGCCCTGGAACGTGGGGAGATTCGGGGGGCCATTCGTCACGAACTGGAAATCCGGATGTTCCTGGCCCAGATAGTAGTTCATCGTCCAATTGATGTTCTTGATGGGCGTCAGGACAAAACCGAACATTTCGTCTTTGTATCCGTTAAAGGGTTCCGTCTGCTGGGTGCCGTTCGTAATCCAATAGTTGACTCCAAATTTGTCGTTGAATTGATAGTGGACGCGCGCACCCATGTGATAGAAGGGAAGAAAATCGAACCAGTAAGACCGCGAGTAGTTGATCTGGTCTTTTGTATAGTTGCCTTCAATTCCCAGGGAACTCGCCCATTTGCCGAAGTCGATGGAGAGCCCGGAACCGATCGGCACGATGTACGTGCCGTAGGCCTGGAAAATGTTGCGGTAGATTTCGGGCCGCGGTTCGTTGGCCGCATTTCCCTGTAGAGTTTCCGTGGCTTGTCCGAATTGCAGATCCAGGCGCGCTCCGAAACGCTTGCCAATCGAAGGGTTGGGCGCGTTTTCCAGCACGATGTCCGCTTGATTCAGGCTGAAGGCGTTGCTGCTCACATCATAAGCACGCAGAAGATTGACGCGGCCAATCGGGTCGTTGAAGTTGTAGGCATAGTAGGTGTCCACGGCAAAATTGACTGTGGTGCCGCGCAGAAGAGAGAGTTCTTTTTGCGTGGCAAGGGGCGCGGCCTGCGGCGTTTGTTCCTGCACAGATTGGGAGTTTTCGCTGCTATCGCCAGTGGCCGGTGAAGGGGAAACTTCGCCTGGCGCCAAGGCAGCTTGCGCCCTTCCGGGCGGCGTCTGCAGTGCCTTGACTTGGGCTTGCAGCTGAAGCACCAAGGCGCGGAGTTCGGAGACTTGTTTGGCCAGATCCTCTGTGCTGGCTGGATGGGATCCTGCTGAGTTTTCTTGCGCATGCAGAGTGCACAGAGACCCAGCCAAGAAAAAGCCTGCCAGAACAAACAGAATCGCGGCACTTCTTTCTCTTATCGGAGCGAAGAACCAGTTGTCCGCAATCCTCGAAAGCCGCCGTTGACACGCAACGTTTGTTCTCATGGACACACCGCCCTTCTTGACCAGCCACACCCGACCGGCCTTGCCGGTTCCAATCTACGCGAATCCGGGGGCGAGGGGGCATTGGCAAAAAAAAGAGCTCTCTCTTTTGGTCAGAGGGTGACTGTTGAAGCTCAGTGCGGACTGAATTTTGCTGAAAAGCGGATGGCTAGAGTGTGGCCAAGAAATCGCGCAGACTTTTGAATACTTACTCCGTGTTGGTTGGATCTTGTGGCAGGGGAAGGGGTCTTGGGGAAGAAGATACTCTCTGAGTCCTCTCCCCCGGATGACTTCGGAGAACCTAGCCGAACTTTCTTGCGCGTTTGTCGTTCAAAATCGACAAAGCGATAGCCAGCAGCAATAGGGGCTGCCGCTGGCAAACGCCTGTCTAGTTTCTACTCCTACCAATGTTCTTGGGTAGGCGGCTCTGCCTTGCGGACGACGCCATGGATCGCCTGCGACCCGAAATGGCTGACCGCAGGCCCCTCGAACACCAACGTAACATTCGAGTTCTGGACCGAATACGGAACATCGTCCCCCCCGGTGATGCAGACCTGCAGCGTCGAAGACGGGGGATCTGTTTCAAATGGCGCATTGCTTCCATTCCCTGTCATCAGGGTAACCGTGCCGTTAACTTGAAAGCCCGTTTTGACGGCAGGGCTGAACGTGGGGCAGCCAGTCATGTCCTGCGTGACAGTGGCGTTCGTCAATTTGATGTGGTGCGTGTGAGGGTTCTGGCCGGGCTTCGTCGGGTCGACAAGCCCGCCCGAGGTCCCGTAGTCGGACATCGTGAGAGCGGCTGAAAAATCCGCATTTCCCCACTCTTCATTCACTTCCAGGGACCACGTGCCATGCATTTCCCACGGACCGCCTTTGACGCTTGAGGGTGAGTAGTCGTTGATCAGGCCGCTAAAGCGCACGGATCTCCGGTTTTGGGCCACTGCGCCGGCCACTAGAACGAACACCAGCACGGACAGTATGCCTACCACGCAACACACAGGTCTGTTTTTCATATCGAGATCTCCGGTTATGAAATTCGCGCCATCTAAGCGCGTAAAGTTCAGGACACAATCGACTGATTTGTGGATATCGTCAAACGGCATTGCGCTGAAGTCCCACTGTGCCCGTGTTTGCTGTCGAATGCCGCGCTTTGCCGTTCCCATGTGCTAGAGCTAGAATCGGGGCACTTTACTCACGACTTATCGCGACCGGGAGAGGCTAGTGCCAGGACCCCCTAACAAGCTCGAATCCGAGAAGCGCGCCGAAGACCGGCTGGACTCGTGGAAGGAAATCGCAGCATATCTCAACCGCGATGTGACCACAGCGCAGCGCTGGGAGAAGCGGGAGGGCATGCCGGTCCATCGGCACGTGCACGACAGAATCGGCTCGGTCTACGCGTTCCGGACCGAACTGGACGCGTGGGCGCGCAGCCGGAATCTTGAAGGATCACAAGGGAACGAAAACAGGGCCGCCTCGACGGTACCGGCTCCGACGCCGCGCCGCGCGACCCTCCCATTGAAATGGCTTGGTTTGCTGCTGACGATAGGAGTGGCCTTGGCCATTGGAATAACTCTGTGGCTTCAAAGTACGGACTACTTCTGGCGAAACCCGGTTGCCGGAGCGCGACTTCAGGTGATCACGGATTGGGATGGCGCGGCACAAGCGGCTGCATTGTCTCGCGACGGGCAGTTCATTGCGTTTCTGTCGGACCGCGACGGGCAGATGGACGTGTGGATTACGCAGGCCGGTTCCGGGCAATTCCACAATTTGACGCGAGGGAGCGTGCCCGAACTCATTAATCCAGCTATACGGCCACTCGGATTCTCGCCAGACGGCTCTCTCGTGACGTTTTGGGTTCGTCGACAGGACGAATCGGGCGGGACAAACATTGGCATTTGGGCGGTACCGACGCTGGGCGGTCAACCGAGGCCATACCTGGAAGGCGCCGCGGAACTGGATTGGTCGCCGGACGGATCGCGAGTGGTGTACCACACAGCAGATCCTGGGGACCCACTGTTTGTTTCAAGCGGGACCAGGACTACGGAGGATCGGCCAATCTTCATATCACCCGCTGGGTTGCACTGTCACTTTCCCCTGTGGGCAAAGGACTCCGCCTTCATTTACTTCGCGAAAGGGTCGCAACCGGACAAACTCGACATCTGGCGAATCCGTCCTACTGGCGGGACTGCCGAGCAAATCACATCGCAGGGTGGCGTGATCTACCCGGTGCTACTGAACCGGCGGACGCTGATGTACCTCGCTACGGATGCCGATGGTTCAGGGCCGTGGCTGTATAGCATGGACTTAGTTCATCGCGTTCCGCACCACCTTACCTTTGGGCCAGACCGATACACATCTCTGTCGGCCAGCGCGGATGGCCGACGTTTGTCTTTGACGCTGGCGAGCCCAAAGACAACACTCTGGCGCATGCGCATTTCTGATTCGTCGGTCCAAGCGTCCGTACCTGCTCGAATCGTGCTGACGACCAGCATGGGGCATTCTCCACGGCTAGGACCGGACTATCTTTTGTATATTTCCTCAGCAGACACTAGTGAGAGCATCTGGAAGCTTGCCGACGGAGCCAGCCAGGAATTGTGGCACGGCATAGGTGCGCAAATCATTGGGACTCCGGCAATTTCTCCCGATGGACGCCAAATCGCGTTCTCTGCGTTGCAGGGCGCACAGAAACTCTTGTACGTAATGCGGTCCGACGGTTCGAACGCCCGGGCTGTGGCCGATTCGCTCGACCTGCAAGGGAGTCCCGCCTGGACGCGGGACGGTGGATGGATAACCTCGGCGGCGAATGATCATGGCGACCCGCATCTCTACCGTGTTCCGGCGGCAGGCGGGACGCCCACGCTGTTCTTGCGAGACTATTCCCTTGATCCTGCTTGGGCGGTGGGCGACCACTTTGTTCTCTATTCAGGACGGGATATCGGAACCACATTTTCGTTGAAGGGCGCGACCCCAGACGGCTCACAGTTTAATTTGCCGGCCCTCACGTTGACTCGGGGAGCTCGGCACCTGGTGCTTTTGCGTGATGGACGTTCCCTTGTTGTTCTGCGCGGAGAGATTCAACATAAAAACCTCTGGCTTGTCGACTTGAAAACCGGTGACGAGCGGCAGTTGACGAATTTTTCACCTGATCTTGAAATTCGCGACTTCGACATTTCCCCGGACGGGAACGAGGTTGTTCTCGAGCGAGTGCAGGAGCGCTCGGATGTCGTATTGATCGACCTTCCCCAACATAACTGAGATTCAACGCGGCGAGCTCAGGAAACGCGGAGGAGTTACTCGTAACGAAGCGCTACCATTGGGTCGACTAAGGTTGCGCGGCGAGCGGGAATGTAGCACGCCAAGAGCGCAACCAGAATGAGCAGGGCAGCAACGGCAACAAATGTCAGCGGATCGTGCGCCGTGACGCCATACAGCAGATTGGCCATCAGCCGGGTCAATCCGAGAGCGGCACCGATTCCAATAGCCACGCCCACCAGCGCCAACTTTGTACCCTGCCTAAGAACCATTTGCAGCACGTCTCCGCCCTGTGCTCCGAGCGCCAAGCGAATCCCAATTTCGCGTTTGCGTTGCGAGACTGTGTAAGACATCACGCCATAGATGCCTATGGTTCCGAGGACGAGGGCCATGCCTCCGGCAATACCAAGCATCACCAATGTGAACGAAGTTCGCGCGACGGATTTGTCATACACTTCCTGCATGGTCCGCACGGACGCCAGCGGCAGCTCCGAATTCACCGACCATACCGCCGCGCGGACCTCGTTCAGAAAACTCTCCGTGCCTGCGCGCCCGCTTCGTATCACGAACGTCGCTGTCCGGGCCGTTGGAGCAAACCGGTTTTGCACCAGTGGAGCCCAGTAGACGATTTCCGGCGCCTTTTCCTGCAGTCCCTTCTCGGGAACGTCCTGGATTACGCCAACCACTTCGTGCCACGGCATGTTTGAAAATTCACGCAGGTGTTTCCCCACTGCCGCCGATGGCGTTCCCCAAAGCTCACGGGCCAAATTTTCGGAAACCATCACCACTGGGCGGAGCGCGTAGACTTCATCCCACGTCATTTCGCGTCCTGCAACTAACCTTGTTCCCGCCGCCTGCAAGAAACCGGGAGAAATATTCTTATAGAGCCGCAATGGCGCGATCAGGTCGCCGGAATAGACCTTGTCTTGTGCAAAGATTTCGTCCCAATCCGAGTCCACGCCTTCCATGGGCATAGCGCTCGCGAATCCGACGGACTTCACTCCCTGAATCGCGGACAGCTTATCGAGGATCTCGTTTTGTATTCGCGTCACCCGCTCGGGTTCGGCGATCAGCGAATCCGGAATGGAAATTCGCATCACTTGCAAATGCTGTGGATCTGTAAATCCTGGATCGACCTTTCGCAATGCCCCGAACGTGCGAATCATCAGGCCAGCGCTCATCAAGAGCACCAACGCCATCGCCACCTGTCCCACCACCAGCAAATTCCGCGCCCGATGCCGCTCCAGGCTTGCGCTGACCGTTCGCCCCGCGCTCTGGAGAGCCGAGCGGCCGCGTGGCCCGGCATATTTCAGAGCCGGAATCAGACCAAACAACAAACCGGACAGCACAGAAAGAACAAATGTGAATCCTAGTGTTCGCGCGTCTATCGCGATTTCGTTTAAACGAGGCAGATTCGATGGACCTATCGCGACGAGGAAATGCACGCCGGAATACGCTAAGCCAACGCCGACTACTCCACCTATAAGACCAAGCATTGCGCTTTCCACGAGAAGTGTCCGCACGATCCGCGTCCAACCCGCACCGAGCGCCGCGCGCACGGCTAATTCCTGCTGCCGCACTTCCACCCTCACCAGCAAGAGGTTCGTTACATTCGCGCAAGCAATCAGCATTACCACGCCAATCGTTACCATCACCACCCACAGCAGTTCGCCCACGTTGCCGATCAATTCCTGTTTCAAGGGGCGAATCATCGGCGTGATTCTCCACGTCTCGTAGATATGCGGATTCGATCCTGGGCCGTTCGACCAGGAGTCCATCCAGATGGGCAACATTCGTGCCAGGTCCGCGTTGGCCTCCGCAATCGTTGCGCGTGGCTTGAGCCGCCCGATTCCGTGGAACCCGAATCCGGCAAGAATCAGCTTGTCCCGGTCGAATGCCAGTGGCGCGGTCAAGTCGAAGTCCGAATCAACAAATCGAAATCCCTTTGGCATGACGCCGACAATTTCCCTTGGTAGCGAGTCAACGATGATGTTTCGCCCAATCACGGCCCGGTCTCCGCCGAATCGTCTCTGCCAATAACCGTAGCTCAGCATCACGCTTTGCGGACCGTTCGGTACCTGATCCGCCTGTGATAGCCAACGCCCCACTGCGGGCGGCACGCCTAGCGTCTCGAACACGCCATCGCTCACGGCAACTGTGCGCACTTGTTCTGGCTCTGCCAAACCCGTGACGTTGGCTGTGCCAGTGATCCACACGCCTAACGATTGAAATGTCCGGTTGTGCTCGGAGTACGTGAAATACATGGACGGCGAGAGAAGAAGACCATTCTCAAACTCGGCCAGTCCCTCCGCGCCCGGAGCCGTCTGGTGCAGTGCCACCAGTTCCCCGGCTTTCGGATAATTCAGCGGCTTCAGCAGGACGCTATTGACAACACTGAAGACCGCCGCATTCGCACCGATGCCGAAGGCAAGAGTGAGAACGGAGATCACGGTGAAGCCGGGATTCTTGCGCAACATGCGCAATCCAAACCGCAAATCTCCAGAAAAATCCTCCAGCCATCTCCATCCCCACGCTTCGCGAGCGGTTTCTCTAATTGACTCTACATTGCCAAACTCGCGGCGGGCAGCGGCCGTAGCTTCCTTCAGGGACATTCCGCCGGCAACCAGTTCTTCTATTCTCTCTTCAAGATGGAAGGCAATCTCCTCGTCAAGATCGTCGTACAGTCGGCGCCGCAAGAAGAGTTGTTTCAGCCAATTCATGATTCCTCCGGCGCTAGAACTCGTGTGATCCCTTCGAGCATTCGCTCGAAGCTCGACACTTCACGTTCCAGATGCTTTGCGCCCGCCGCCGACAACTTGTAGATCCGAACGCGGCGGTTCGTAGAAGAAACGCCCCATTCCGCCTTCACAAACTCCGCTTTGAGGAGGCGTTGGAGCGCTGGATACAAGGAGCCTTCCTCGATCTGAAGCAGATCCTGCGAGGTTCGTTTGATGTGCTGCACGAGCGCATAGCCGTGCATGGGTTGGCGTTTCAGTATTCGGAGAATCATCATCTCCAAGGCGCCAGGAAAGAGGTCACGTTGGATCGGTTTTTTCATGAGCGGGGCTTGTTCTCCCGGCCTTGCAGGCTTGGCCGCTCAAGGCCTAGAGTAAAATAGCGTTAGGCTTTCCTTGAGTCAAGTCAAATCGGCGGGAAGGCAGAATCGTCGAAAGAGCATTTACAGCTCCCATATGACTTTCGGAGGGATCGTGGACATCAAAAAAGTGCACGACGACATTTGGCTAGTCAGTTTTAGGGAAAACGATCTGGGGCTATGTCTTAGGTGCGAACTGTTACCCCTGTGTCCGGGCCGGACCGGAATTAGTTGGTGGACGTGAGGGGATTCGAACCCCTGACCCCCTGCTTGCAAAGCAGGTGCTCTCCCAGCTGAGCTACACGCCCA